>UMHT01004829.1_pt1 | contig 117520 bp, 91 predicted proteins | sample 1965601 | NCBI WGS metagenome assembly UMHT01 (sample SAMEA4836105, study PRJEB28245) | human gut metagenome | biome: gut microbiome; material: fecal sample | place: Denmark | collected 2008 | reverse complement strand
TTTATTGTGCTATGCTATCCACACGCTTTTGCAAGTGACCCGTGAAAGTATATGGCAAATTTTCAATATAGGAAAACATATGAGTTGAATAAAAATTCCACTTTATTTTTCTGCAAGGATTTTGAGATATTATGGTTGTAGAGAAGAGCTTTTGCTGTGTGCCCTAAACGCGTCAAGAGAACGAATGGGCAAGTGTTGACTCCTGATATGGAGATTACTGTTACAACTCAACAATATACTTCTGACCCTTTTTATAATGGGGCGAAGGAGATACAAGAGCAGTACATGCGTATGTACCAGTTCGACTATAAGAAGAGTTGTTGCAGCAAGTTTGATTTTGAGTTTAAGCAATTAGACTGATATTTAGAAAAGAGGGGGTGTCATAAGTCTGGATAATAGTTGGCGCATAACAGTTGACCACCGCATGCACATCACTTGTTGTGCATGCGCATATCAGCTGCTATGCAAGCGCACAACAGCTGTTGTGCGACCGAAGATACTAACTTTCTCAACAACATATCAGTAATATTCCAACAAAAAGAGGGTGAATCATTAACTTATGACACACCCTCCTTTTTATTTTATTTAAGTTTTCATATAGAATCTTTATCCAACAAGAAATCAAATACGTCTATAAATACGATGCCGTCATCGTTTTGGTATTTCTTGATGAGGTCGCCTGTTATCACATACTTCATAAAACTATCGTCTATACGTAGCAAAGAGGCAAGTTCTTGTTTCGTCTTCTCCTTGTCTGGCAAACTGAGAGCCGACTGGATGTAGCAGCGTTTGTAGCCTTGGTTGCAAACAAAGTCAACTTCAAGCATCCGTCTCACTTTGGTTCCTTTTTCGTCCACGCCGTTGATTTCTACGTTGCCAATGTCCACACTATATCCACGGTAGCGAAGTTCGTTATAGATGGCATTTTCCATCAGATGGGTTTTCTCTTGTTGGCGAAAGCCGAGAAGTGCATTGCGAATGCCTAAGTCAGAAAAATAATATTTCAATGGCGTTCCGATATACTTACGACCTTTTACGTCATAGCGATTGCATGGCTCAAGCAAGAACGCATCTGCAAGATATTCGATGTATTTCTTGATGGTTGCAGAGCTTATAGAGACATTCTTTACAGATTGGAAAGTATTGGCAAGTCGTTGCGGATTGGTTAGTCCGCCAATTCCCGATGCGAGAATCTTGAATAAATCGTTGAGTTCTGCATCGTTCTTTATCTTGTTTCTGTTGATGACATCTATCATGTAAGTCTCAGTCAAGAGGCTGTTCAGAAGTCTCACTTTTTCTTCTTCTGTCTTTTGTAGAACAACAGGCGGAAGACCACCATAAAGCAAATATTCGTTCCAACCATCCTGCTTGTCGCCATCATATACGGTCATAAATTCAGCAAAGCTGAGTGGTGAAACGGGTATTTGGTATCCTCGTCCACGAAATTCGGTTATTATATCCTTGGATAGGAAGCGTGCATTGCTTCCCGTCACATAAACATCAGCATTGGGAATATGCAATAATCCATTTAGTATGTCTTCAAACTCGTCAAGCATCTGTACCTCATCAAGCAGAATGTAATAAGGTTGGTCGTCAGCAATCTTCTCTTTTACATACTTATAAAACTTGTCAGGATTGCGAAACTCCTTGAATGCATAGTCATCGAATGCCATTTCTATGATGTGGTCGGGCATGACTCCATCGTCTTCAAGGAAACGCTTGAAGAGACGAAACAGCAGAAAGGATTTTCCGCAACGGCGCATACCGGTAATGATTTTTACCAGTCCATTATGGCGTGAACTAACCAACTCTTGTAGATATTTGTCTCTATTTACAATCATAACAGGAAAGATTTTTGCGGATTTCCGCATTTTTCTTTTGCAAAAATAATACTTTTATTAATTCTATGTAGAATTTTTGCGGATTTCCGCAGTTTTCTTTCGCAGAATTAACGGTTACGGCTTGATATTTTAAGTTCGTTAACTTATAATGGTAAATACAGAATCATAAAACTATCGTCTATACGTAGCAAAGGTAGATATTTGTCTCTATTTACAATCATAACAGAAAAGATTTTTGCGGATTTCCGCAATTTTCTTTCGCAGAATTAACGGTTATGGTTTGATATTTTAAGTTCGGTGATTTGTCGAATTCCATGCTTTTCTCTCTTCGCTATCACATTATTCCCTATTCGTTATACTTTTTTAATCTCTCTTTTTATCCGATTTCAGAAAAAAGATGTACTTTTGCGGCTCAATTCATGAAAGACAGGAATTTGGTTATACAAAAACATTATTAAGGAAGCAAAGGACTTCTGTTATATTTTATAGTATGGACAAGAATGAGAGAATATATAACGAGCAAGAGATGCCCGCAGAAACGAAAAAGAATCATTCCGCTGATGTGGATAGAGTGAAGGAAGTATATAAGGTGACGATAGCGGGAAGCATCATCAATGTGGTGCTGCTCGTACTGAAGTTTGCTGCAGGTATTCTCGGACATTCGGCAGCCATGATAGCGGATGCCATCCACTCGCTCACCGATTTCGCCACAGATGTGGTGGTATTGGTATTCGTTAAGTTAGGCAATAAGCCGAAGGATAAGGACCATGATTATGGTCATGGCAAATACGAGACGCTTGCCACAGCCATCATCGGCATTTCGCTCTTCGTGGTGGGTGTGATGATCTGTTATTCTGGCGTAACCAAGACTTATCGTGCCATCTGCGGCGAGACATTGCAGCAGCCGGGCGTTGTAGCCTTGATTGCTGCCATCGTAAGTGTCGTGATGAAGGAGTGGGCTTATCAGTTTACGGTAAAAGCCGGAAAGAAATATCATTCCGAGGCAGTTGTGGCGAATGCCTGGCATCATCGCAGCGATGCTTTATCAAGTATCGGAACGATGTTCGGTATAGGTGGTGCCATCATCCTGGGAGAAAAGTGGGCGGTGCTCGATCCGCTGGCTGCCATCATCGTGAGTGCCTTCATCATCAAGGCCGCCTGGGGACTGGTGATGCAATCTGTGAAAGAACTGACGGATGCCAGTCTTCCGGAAACTGAGGAAGATGAAATCCTGAAGATTGCGAACGAAGAGCCGGGAGTAGGAGAGATTCATAACCTGCGTACCCGTCGCATCGGAAACAAGATTGCGATAGAGATGCATGTCCGCATGCCGGGTTCTCTCTCGCTTTATGAGGCTCATGAGCATGCTACCCATATCGAACGAAGATTGAAGCAGCATTTCGGCGCAGATACCCATGTGGGAATCCATCTCGAACCGATTAAAGTGAATGGAAAATATCAGAAACCGGAATAAAATAAGAGGGATTTTGTACTTCCCTGAAAAGGAAATTGTGTACTCCCATGTACAAGGTATTTGTGAGCTATAATTGTCGGAAAACGGATTTGAAAAGGTGTTTTCCGACAATTATAGCTTTATATTTGTCGGGAAATGGGTTAAAAAGTGTATTTTCCGACAATTATACGGAAAGTTTTGATTATCTTTGCCCCTGTTTTTATAAACTAATTAATAGATAGAGGAGGATTGTAATATGTTGATAGGCAGGAAGAAACAGCAAGCGGAGTTGAGGGATGCTTACAATTCCGATGACTCTAAATTCGTAGCGTTGTATGGAAGAAGACGTGTAGGAAAAACTTATCTCGTCAAACAGACGTTTAAAGATCAGTTTACCTTCTCTCATTCCGGCCTTGCTAATGGATCTTTGCAAGAGCAACTTTATGGTTGGCGTTCTTCATTAGAGGACGCTGGACTCCAAGTGTCTTCTTCGCCCAAGCATTGGTTGGAGGCTTTCGATATGCTAAAAGAATTGATTCGTCAGTCATCAGCGAAGAAGAAAGTTATTTTTATCGATGAAATGCCATGGATGGACACGCCGAGGTCTAAGTTTGTTACGGCATTGGAGTTCTTCTGGAATGGATGGGCTGCGATGCGGGATGATGTACTGCTTATCGTTTGTGGTTCGGCAACATCCTGGATTATCAACAAGATATTCCGTAATCATGGTGGTCTGCACAATCGTGTGAACTATCAGATTTTCTTAGAGCCTTTCACCCTTCATGAGTGTGAGGAATATAGTGAGGCTATGGGCTTCGCTTATTCCCGGTATGATTTGTTGGAGGCTTATATGGTGATGGGCGGTGTGCCTTATTATTGGTCTTTGATGGAGAAAGGGAAGAGTCTGGCTCAGAATATCGATTCTCTTTTCTTTGCACCTCAGGGACTTTTGCATTACGAGTTTAGGGAGCTGTATGATTCTCTTTTTCGCAATTCAGAACCATATATAGATGTGGTGAATGTATTGGGTAAGAAACTTGGCGGAATGCGCCGGGAGGATATAGTATCAGGTTTAGGTGTCACGGACAGCGGAAATCTATCTCGTGTACTGGAAGATTTGGAGCATAGCGGCTTCATTATCCGTACCAATTCTTATGGAGCCAAGAAGTATAATGCCATCTATCGCCTGATGGATAATTTTTCCTTGTTCTATCTGAAGTTTATGAAGGAGAATAGAACGGATGACCCGGAGTTCTGGTCGCACAATTATACTTCGCCTCTTCGCTATTCGTGGTGTGGCTTGGCTTTTGAGCGAGTATGTTTCCAGCATATCCCTCAAATCAAGCAGGCGCTTGGCATTTCGGGAGTGGTGACAAATACTTATTCCTGGCAGGTGAAGGACGATGATGTTTATGGTTCTGGTGCGCAGATTGATATGTTGATAGAGCGAGCCGACAACACTATTAATATCTGCGAAATGAAGTTTTCTCAGAATGAATTTGTGATTGATAAGGAGTATGATGCGAATCTCCGCCACAAACTGGCTCGTTTTGGCGATAGTATCTCTCGTCGTAAGACCCTACAGCTTACAATGGTTACTACGTATGGAGTAGTGCATAATGCTTATTGGAACCGGGTGCAAAGCGAGGTTGTGTCAGATGACCTATTCTATGAAAAGTTGTAAAAACAGGCGATTATTTATCCATATCTATGTTTTTTATGAGATATGGGTAAAAAATCGCCATTTTCTGTAGTTTTTCTAAAAAAGGAACGAGCCTTGAAGTAACTGATTCAAGTTTCGCAAGTTCAGAAGTTAATGAAGTTAAAGGAGTTATTGCTCCCTACGGTCGCTGAGGAGTTAAGACAATAGTCTTTTTGGCGTAGTTATTAAGCTGCAAGACATACGTCTTAACTCCTTAACTTCCTTAACTCCTTTGACTTCCTGATATGCGAAAGTTCAGTAACTGATGAAAAGTTTGCTTCAGGGCTCGTTTTTATTATATTGCCAGTTTATTACCAGCCGAGATTTACGCTGGCTCCTGCCATAATCCACAAACCTGGCTGCTTAACAGCTGTGAGGTCGTAGTAGCGGTGGCAAGTGATGTTGTCGGCTTTCACGAAGATATTGTATTTCTTCTCATCCCACATCAGCTTGCAATCCACCTTGGTGTATGGATGATAGCCATTCCTTCTCTGCTGCCATCTTACGCTCCAGGAAGCTGAAAGCTTGTTCCAGATCTGATGATCCAGACCGAATACTGCCTTGTGCTTCAGATACTCCAATGCATAGAGTGATTTCAGGATGTTGGTCTCGGTCTTATGATCCTGACAGATGTAAGCATAACCCAACTTGATGCGGGTAATGAAACTGTTTGGTACCAACTCTCTCATGTAGATAGTTGCATCCACGTTGTATCCCATGTTGTTGAGCTTTCCGATGTTCATTACATGATACTTGCTGTCATTCTGTTCGGTCACGGAAGTCTGAACCCAGTCAATCATGTTGGTGCCGTGTGCGTAGAATCCGCTTACGGTTGCGGCAAAACCAGCCTGGCGATATTGAGTGCCTATCTTGAAGGTTGAGTTCTTCTCCGGGTTCAGGGTGAGGTCGCCCTGCTGCACCGCATTACTCATATATAAGTCGGTGTAGGTAGGCATTCTCAGAGCCTTGTTCCAGGATGCATAGAACTTCCAGTTGTCGTTAGGACGATAACTCATATCTACACCAGGATAGAAGCGGAAGTCGTTGTCAAGACCTGTATTCTTGTTAGCCAAGACACCTGCCGACAAGGTGAAGCCGCCGAAGATGAAGTTGTGCTCCAGCATGATGTTGGTGTTGGTGCGCTCACCCTTTCGGGTATATTGACGGTCGGAGCCCGAAATATCCTTATAGTCTTTCTCTGCGAGTTCCTCGCCCAATGCAGTAGAGTAGATGCACTCCTTGCTGATGTCGAAACCCACTGCGGTCTTACCCAAAGCCCAAGCCACGTTGGCATTCAGTCCACCACCATAAACATCGAGGTCGTGATAGTTCTCGCCCGCCTTGGCTCCAGCCATACCGCGAATCAGCTGATAATGGTCCTTGAAATTGTTATAATAGAATTGAGGAGCAATCTCCCAGGTCTTCTCCTGGTTGTGCAGACTCAGGTTGAGAGAAGCCATACCATGGTCTGTCTTCTCATATTGGTTGTTGTATTTGGCGCTGTAGAAAGTGTTGGCACCGTAGCTCTGGGTAGAGATACCCACCTGAGCATTGATGTCGAAACACTGGTCGTAGCTCAGGTTAACCTGTCCGAAACCTTGTCCTTTCTCGAAGTCGCTGTTGTCTGTTCCTCCGTCCGAACGCTTGTAGCCTCCGCTGGCAGAGTAGGCGTGTGTCCACTTGCCTTTGGCATAAGCCGTCTGCACACGTCCCTGTGCTCCGAAACTTCCAAAGCTTCCGCCTTCTACACTTGCAGATACTCCATCATTCTTTGCCTTCTTGGTCACGATATTGATGGCACCATTGAAGGCTGAAGTTCCGAATAAGCGCGATGCTGCCCCCTCGAGCACTTCGATGTGATCGATGTCGGCAAGAGCTACAGGAAAATCAGAAGCATTGTGACCAGTCTGTGGATTGGAAATGTTGACACCATTCAAGAGAATGGTAATCTGGTCGAAGGTCCCACCATTGATGGAGATATCCGTCTGAACACCAAAGCCACCACGCTGACGGACATCCACGCCGGTAGCTAATTTCAATACATCGTTGATAGTCTGCGCAGCCGCACGATGAATATCGTCGCGGGTAATGACAGACACAATCTTAGGTGACTGCTCTACAGTCATCGGCGCACGAGATCCGGTAACGCTCACCGCATCCAGCTCGTAAGCCTTTCCGCCCTTGTAGAGGGTAGAATCAACCTTGGCTCCCTCTGTGCTTACGCCTGCTGCTTTAGCATGGCTCAGGGTAGCAACGCTGAGTGCACCAACAAGAACCTCTCTTCCCAAAACTGCGAAGAGTGAGTAGCTCTTGTTAGAGAATCGGTTGAACTTCAAGCTGTTGCGCTTGTTGAAAATTGTTTTGTACATTAAATTAAAATGTTTAAAAATAAATAATAAATGGAAGCTATCGGTACGCTTTGCCGACGGCTTTCGGGGGGTGCAAAGGTACTGATAATAACAGAGCTGACCAAATAAAATTCGATTTTTTTTGCAAAACTGTCTTTTGCGTGATGTGTTTAGAGGGTTATATGATTCTTTCTTTATTCTTCTCTTTTTTCTTTTTGTCCGGGTTTAGTCCATTATAGATTTTGAAAAAATCTTGGAGAAACATACTGTTTTTCAGATTAATCTTGTATCTTTGCATCATATTGCTGATAATAGCTGGCATCATATTTGCTGGTTTCAAAACTTTATTTATATAATTTTAGACTATAAGAAAGGGAAATTATAATGGAAAAGATCAACGTAAAGGAATTAAATGACAATGTCTTTGAGACAATTGGTAAGGAGTGGATGTTAGTTTGTGCTGGTAATAAGGACAATTACAATATGATGACTGCCTCTTGGGGATGTCTGGGTTGGCTTTGGAACAAGCCTGTAGCTGTGGTATTTATCCGCCCTGAGCGTCACACCCATCAATTGATAGAGGAGAATGAGATGATGACTCTCTCTTTCCTCGGCAATAGCGAGGAAGCCAGAAAGATTTATAATTTCTGCGGTTCCAAGAGTGGTCGTGATTTTGATAAGGCAAAAGAAACTGGTTTGATTCCTGTGGAAACGGATCATGGTTGTATCGGATTTGAACAGAGTCGCCTTACTCTCGAATGCCGTAAACTTTACAAGGACAGTATGACAGCAGAGAAGTTCCTTGATGAGAGTCTCCTGCAATGGTATGGTGCCAAGGGCGGATTCCATGATGTTTATGTCGTGGAGATAACCAATGCATATACCAAGTAAAACAGGAAAATCCACATGAATTCGTTCTTCTGAAAGAGATTAGTCATTTTTATAGTTGAAAATGATTTGTTTTTAAATAAAACTTGTATCTTTGCATGAAGAAACTATGAGTTGGGCAGCGGAACGATTCCTATTGATTTTAGTGTAATCGTTGTTTTTCAAAAAAAATAGTCGTTGCCTTTTAAAATAAAAGAAACAATGGCTCAAGAACAAACAGCAATTCGAGAACGTCAGAAGACCCGATTAAAGGAACCAAGACGTTATGTGGTGATGATGTTTAATGACGACTTCACACCGATGGATTTTGTGGTGGACATCCTTCAGTCCATCTTCTTCAAGTCGGCTGAAGAGGCAGAAACAATCATGCTCAAGGTACATCATGAAGAAAAAGCCGTGGTGGGAACTTATAGCTATGATATTGCCAAGAGCAAGGTGGAGAAAGCCATGGAGCGGTCTCGCTCACAAAAGTATCCGCTGAAGCTTACTTACATGCCAGAATAAGTAAAACAAAATGTGGGAATTTCCCACCTAAAAAGAAAGGAAGTTATTACGATGGATAGTATGGGATTGACCCGATATATGAGTGTCTTGATGGATGATGCTCTCAAGCAGGCTCGATTCTTCGACCATGAGTTTATCATGCCGGAGCACTTGCTCCTGGCCCTCTTGCGACAGTTCTCTTTCTGTCAGGCTCTTCAGGAGGAAGACGTGGACAGTATGAAAATGCATGAGGATTTGGTAAATTGGCTTGCCAAGCAGGAGCGGGTCCCTTCATCAATAAAATATTTGCCAGAACCTTCATCTCTTTTCAAGACGATGTTTGGTACAGCTTGTGCCCTGGCGGTGACTGCAGATAGAAAACTGGTTCACGTGACTCATTTCGTGCAGGCGATGCTGGGGCTGCAAAATTCAGAGGCAGCATTTCTGTTGGGAAAGGCTATTGGCGACAGACAGGGAGAATTCCTTGCCAGCGTAGATAGCTTTTACCCTCTTGAGGGTGATGCTTCTGATACAGGCATCATGTCAGATGAAATGGACGATGAGTATGATGATGATTATGACGAAGAAGAGCGTAATATGCCGGATGACTGGCACCAGCTTGTAACTTGTATCTCCAGAAAGGTGGATGAACATAATCCGCTCATCGGAAGAGAGCAGGAACTGGATCGTACCATCCAGGTGCTTTGCCGTGCAGAGAAGAATAATCCTTTGCATATTGGTGAACCGGGAGTAGGAAAGACGGCTTTGGTCTATGGGCTTGCCAAACTTATCAATGAAGATAAGGTGCCTGATCGTCTGAAAGGTGCCCGCATCTACAGCATGGACATCGGACAGATGTTGGCTGGTGCCCAATATCGTGGCGATTTTGAGAAACGCATCAAGCTGGTCATGGCTGGTGCTGCCAATGAAGGTAATGTCATCATCTATATTGATGAGATTCATAATATCATTGGTGCCGGACGTGGTTCTGACGGCAGTCTGGATGCTTCCAATATGCTCAAGCAGTATCTGGAGGCTGGTGACATCCGCTTTATCGGCTCTACTACTTACGAGGAGTACAACCGCTATATGTCTAAGAGCAAGAGTATTACCCGCAGATTCCAGCAGATAGACATCAAGGAACCTTCTGAGGAGGAGACTATCAAGATATTGGAGGGATTGCAATATAAGTATAATAAGTATCATGGCGTGACTTACCGCAAGGATGCTCTGGAGTATGCTGTGCGTGCCAGTGCCAAATACATCAGCAACCGCTGTCTGCCTGATAAGGCCATCGACCTCATCGACGAGGCGGGTGCTTATCTGGAGGTGCATCCTGTGGAATATCGCCAGCGTTCTTACGTAACCAAGGCAATTATCCAGCAGATTCTTACCAAGGTCTGCAAGATTGATGCGGCTGCCATCAAGGATGAAAACAATGATTCCCTGGCTACGCTCCGCCAGCGCATACTCGACAAAATCTATGGTCAGGATAAGGCTGTAGATAAGGTGGTTGAGGCTGTGATGATGGCCAAGGCAGGACTGGTGGATGATGACAAGCCGATGGCTTCGCTGCTCTTCGTGGGTCCTACGGGTGTAGGTAAGACCGAGGTGGCAAAGCAGTTGGCTAAAGAACTCGGCATCGAGTTGGTGCGCTTCGATATGAGTGAATACACCGAGAAGCATACCGTGGCAAAACTCATCGGTTCGCCAGCCGGATACGTGGGTTATGAAGATGGTGGTCTCTTGACTGATGCCATCCGCAAGACGCCAAACTGCGTGCTCCTGCTCGATGAGATAGAGAAAGCGCATAGCGACATCTACAATATCCTGCTTCAGGTGATGGATTATGCCCGTCTGACTGATAACAAGGGTCAGAAGGCTGATTTCCGTAACGTGATTCTCATCATGACCTCAAATGCCGGAGCTCAGTATGCTTCACAGGCAAATGTAGGTTTCAACAGTAATGTTTCCCGTGGCGAGGCGATGCTTACACAGGTGAAGAAAACCTTCAAGCCAGAGTTCATCAACCGACTTTCCGACACCGTGGTATTCAACGATATGGATAAGCACATGGCAGAACTGATTCTTGCCAAGAAGCTTCGTCAGCTCGATGCAAAATTGGCGACAAAGGGTGTCTCTATAACGCTTACTGATGCAGCACGCGAGAAGATTCTGGAGTGGGGCTTCACCAAGGAATATGGTGCCCGTGAGATGGATCGCGTCATCGGCAACCGCCTGAAGCCAATCCTGATGAAGGCGCTGCTTTTCGGTAAGTTGAAGAAGGGCGGTCAGGGTATCATTGACTTTGACGGCAAGGAACTCATCATCAAGGATGTTCGTCCTTTAAAGAAATAATGCTAAAGATTATAGATTTGAGTTATGATATTTCAGATAGACGATACTGCTGATGAGATTTACTTCCCGGATCCCCATCTTGGTGAATCGGACGGTTGCTTTGCTGTGGGTGGTGACTTGAGTATAGACCGCCTGTTATTAGCTTACAGCAATGGTATTTTCCCTTGGTACAGTTTTAGAGACCAGGAGGAGCCATTATGGTTTTGTCCGATGAAGAGATTTGTCATCTTTCCTGATGAAATCCATGTGAGCCATTCGATGCGGACGCTCATCAATAAGAACAGGTATTCGGTGGGTATCAATGAGGCTTTCGATCAGGTAATCATGGAATGTGCTAAAAGCAATCACCGCAACGAGGAGGATGGCGCCTGGTTGGGCATGGACATCATACAGGCTTATACCAATCTCCACGAACAGGGGTTTGCCGCAAGCGTAGAGGTTTGGGACAAGGAGACTGATGAACTGGTAGGTGGTCTTTATGGAGTAACCATCGGAAAGGTCTTCATTGGTGAGAGTATGTTCTCAAAGGTTCCGTCAGCCTCCAAACTTGCCCTCATCTTCTTAGCTCGCTTTATGAAAGAACATGGAGGAAGGATGATAGATTGCCAGCTGGAAACTCCGCATCTCAAGTCGATGGGTGGCAGATATATTTCCTACGAGGAATATATGGAAATCATGAATGATGATTAGGGAAATCATGCATGAAAGAATACAATCATGCATGAAGCATAAAAGAGTTTCTCTTTTGAATAGAAAATAATAAAGGCTAGCTTCCCGATTCTGGGGAACCTAGCCTTTATTTATTATCTAGCTTTTTGCTTTTTATTTAGAATATCGGTGTGCCGATGCAGCCGTTAGGTGCCTGAATATGCAGCATCGCACAAATGGTAGCGGCAATATCTGTCATATAGTGAGGCTGGGCACTCTCGCCGTGCCGGATGCCCCAACCCATAAACAGGCAAGGAATATGGATATCGTATGGATTCCATGCCCCGTGGGTGGTTCCCCTGCTGTTGCCATACTCATAGTGGGCAGGCTTCAGTATAATCTGCACGCCTCCGCTGCGCTCGCGGTTGTAACCGTTGATGGCACGGAACTTCAGCTCTGCAGGAATGCTCTCTGTGGAGGTCTTCTCCATGTCGAAGGCATAGTGCACATCCTTGTCTTTCTTCAATCTATCTACTACCACCTGCTTGATGGCTGTATAATCCAGACCGAGTTCTTCGATGATATCTGTGTTGAAGAACACCTGGTAGTTCATGATGGTCTTCACGAGATCCTTGTCGGTATTGAACTTTGTCTTCAGACTCTTGTTCAATTCATCTACCAGTCCCTTCTTGTTCCAGATGCCGGCAGGGATTCGCTGATCCTGCAGGAAGGTAGCGTTGTTTACGCCTCCATGGTCGGCGGTGAGGAAGGTGAGATAATTTCCCTTACCTACGGTCTGGTCGAGATAGGCGAAGAAATCAGCCAGCGCCTTGTCCAGACGGAGATAGCAATCTTCTGTCTCGATAGCGTTCACGCCTACCTGGTGTCCGATATAATCGGTGGTGGAACAGCTGATGGTCAGCAGGTCTGTATCTGTGTTTCTACCCAGGTTCTCTCCCTCAATGGCTGCCTTGGCAATATCGAATGTCAGGTTGCAGCCGAAAGGGGTGTTGCGGAGAATCTTGTAACCGTACTTCTTGTATAAGGCTGGCAAGTCGAGTGGCAATACCGCCTTCTCGCCTTCAACGATTCCATTCTCGTAGTTGTTGTCATCGCTGGTGCTCTCCTTATAGGAATCGATAGGGTAGAGCGTTTCCCATTTCTTGGAAAGATACTTGTTAGGCAGTTTCTGCTTGTTGAACTTGTTCACCCACTCTGGCAGTTTTTCCATATAGAAGGTGCTGGTGATGAACTTGCCTGATTTATCATCAAACCAGTAAGCGCCATTGGCGTGGTGACCGGCAGGGAGGATGGAAGCTCTGTCTTTCAAGGCCACGCCCACCACCTTAGAGCGGTTGTTGGTAGCCAGACGGAGTTCATCGCCGATGGTAGTTACCCACAGATTGCGAGGCGACATCTTGCCTGCCTTGCTATCAGAGCCTACAGGGTTCACGGTTTCATCAGCAGTACAGTTCACAACCTTTCCATCCTTCATGAAGTTATTTCCTGCGATGCCGTGGATAGAAGGAACGGAGCCTGTCCAGATAGAAGAGTGTCCGATGGCTGTAACCGAAGGGATATAAGGAATCTTGCAGTTTTCCACGCTGAATCCTTCACCGAGCATTCTCTTGAATCCGCCTTCGCCGTAGCGGGCGTAGTAGCGATAGAGGTAATCCCATCGCATCTGGTCGATAACGATACCTACAACGAGCTTAGGGCGTTGAGGCTGAGCCTGTGCTATGCCGCAGAAGCAGCAGAGTACGAAGATGAGTTTGATAATCTTATTCATAGTCAAAATGTCTTTTTTATACATAACCATTCAGTATTGTATATTGCAATTCGGTTGCAAAGATACAACTTATTTTGGTATTTAACGATAAAAAAGACGATTTTTACCCAGACTTCTCATGGCGTTCAATACAGCCAGTACCGTAACACCTACATCGGCAAAGACTGCCATCCACATGGTGCCGAGACCAATGGTGGCGAGAATCAGTACGGCAACCTTCACTCCGATGGCAAATATCACGTTCTCGTGAGCGATATGAATGGTTCTTCTGGCTATCTTCACGGCGAGGGCAATCTTTCTAGGGTCGTCATCCATCAGTACTACATCGGCAGCTTCGATGGCTGCATCGCTTCCAAGTCCGCCCATGGCAATGCCTACATCGGCACGTTTCAATACAGGGGCATCATTGATTCCGTCGCCTACGTAGGCGAGTGTCTTACCTGCCGGTTTTGTTTTCAGCAGTTGCTCTACATGCGAAACCTTATCGGTTGGCAGCAGTTCTGCGCGGCACTCGTCCAGTCCCAGTTTGTGGGCAACATCTTCTCCCACTTCTCTGCGGTCGCCCGTCAGCATTACCGTTTTCTCTACTCCCAGTTCTTTCAGCTCTCTGATGGCATGGGCGCTTCCTCCCTTAAGGGTGTCGTTGATCACAATATGTCCCGCATACTTGCCATCAATGGCGACGTGGATGATGGTTCCCACCTGGTTGCAGTCGTGCCATTGGGCACCGATGTTTTCCATCATCTTCTTGTTGCCCACGCAAACCACCTTGCCGTTCACTTTGGCACGGATACCCTGTCCTGCAATTTCCTCTACATCGGTCACCTCGCAGCTATCCGTTGCTTCTTGCGGGAAGGTAGTACGCAGGGCTGCTCCGATAGGATGGGTAGTGAAATGCTCGGCATGAGCTGCCAGATGAAGCAGGATTTTCTCCTTGTCAGAATATTCGCCAATATGCACATTATCTGCATCATGGGATGGATGGTCTGGGCAGGAAGCATCTGCATGAACAGCTGCTACGGCAAACTCTCCGTGGGTCAAGGTACCCGTCTTGTCGAACACTACGGTTCCCACCTTGGCTAAAGCATCCATATAGTTGCTGCCCTTGATGAGAATACCGTTCCGGGAAGCTCCGCCGATGCCGCCAAAGAAGGTGAGGGGCACGCTGATGACCAGGGCGCAAGGACAGGAAACTACCAGGAATATCAAGGCGCGGTTGAGCCATAATGGGAAGTTCTCGCCAAAGGTTCCTTCACCTACGATTCCCGTAGCTGCCAGGAATGGAGGAATAACCGCCAGGGCAATGGCTGCGAAAACAACGATAGGAGTATAGACTCGGGCGAAACGGGTGATGAAGGCCTCGCTCTTCGACTTGTTCTTGTCTGCACTCTCTACCAGAGAGATAATCTTGGATACGGTACTTTCGCCAAAACTCTTGGTGGTGCGTACACGAACCACTCCCGACAGGTTGATGCAACCGGACATGATAGTATCGCCTTCATTCAAATCCCGTGGCATACTCTCACCTGTCAGGGCAATGGTATTTAAGGCTGAGCTTCCCTCAACAACAATACCATCCAATGGAACTTTCTCTCCCGGACGGATTACGATAGTTTCTCCTATCTTGACGTCTTCCGGCGAAACCGACTCTACTTTTCCGTTTCTTTCAACATTCGCTACATCCGGTCGGATATTCATCAGATGCGAAATACTGTCGCGGCTCTTTCCTTCCGCATATCCTTCGAAGAGTTCGCCCACCTGAAAGAAGAGCATCACAAAGACTGCCTCCGGGAATTCTGTATCTGATCCTGGGAAGAATCCGATGCAAAGGGCTCCGATGGTAGCGATAGCCATCAGAAAGTTTTCGTTAAACATATCGCCCTTGGCAATACCTTCTGCAGCTTCGCCCAGCGTCTCGTGTCCTATTAATAAATAAGGAATGAGATAGACGAGGAGCAACTGCCAGGTAGCCAGGTCGTAATTCTTTTCGATGAAAACAGCGATAATCAGGAGGATGATGGTAGCTCCAATCAGAAAGAGTTTGGATTTCAAACTGCCTTCTTCATGGTGATGATGGTGGTGGCAACCGCACCCCTGGTGCTCATGTTCTTCTGTGCCGCATGAGCAGTCATGATGATGTCCGTGATGAACTTCATGATGTTCGTGAGAAAGTTTCATTTCTTCCATAATTTTACAATACTTTTAGTTCTATATGATTCTGAACATTTTGTTCCTTTTTCTATTTCGGTTGCAAAATTACGAAAAGGTTTCTGCAACTTGGTTGCAAAAGCTCCAGTTGCCCTCTTTTTCTTGCCGATTCTCTTACTCAGTCGTTTGGCTTCTTTGGCAAAGTAAGAAGAAACGTGAAGATGATAGCTCATTGAGAAGACTGTCTAAGGATTGAAGTTGTTTCTTTCCTTCCATGTGGTCTTTTACTCCCTGTAAAGCACCACGAAGTTCAGCTGCAAGGTAATTGAAGTCTTTTTAGACTTTATGATCTTTCGAAAATATGTATATTATTGTATATCAAAATTCTGTCTGATAGTATTTGCATGTTTTTTTAGACCTATAGTCTTTCCTTTTTTGAAAATTTTTGCCCTGTTGTCAAATCAAAATAATAACTTTGTAGGCAAATTGAAGATTATGGCAAAGAAAAATACATCAGATAGCGTTGAGGTGGTTGCAAATTGTGGCCAGCTTCAACAGCGAACAGTTCAATCGAGAATTCTTACTGTCCGAGACAAGCAGGTTGTAATAGATAGAGACCTGGCAGAATTCTATGGAGTTGAAACAAAAGCTCTTAACCAAGCTGTAAAACGCAACTTGAGTCGATTTCCTGAGCGTTTTAGATTTATGCTTACCAAGGACGAATTATCAGAGGTGGTAACAAATTGTGACCACCTTAGACCTCTGAAGTTTTCTCCTGTACCACATTACGTTTTTACTGAGGAAGGTGTAGCCCAATTATCTTCCGTGCTTCGAAGTGATAAAGCCGTAGAAGTTAGCATTATGATTATGGATGCCTTCGTTGCTATGCGCCGTTTTCTCTCAGCCAATGCAGGTATGTTTCAGCGCATAGAGAGATTGGAGCAACATCAGATACTTACTGACCAGAAGGTGGAGCAAGTTCTGCAGCGCATGGATGAACTGGCTCCAGCGGTGGCACCTGAACAAATCTTTGCTACAGGTTGCGTGTGGGATGCTTGGAGCTATGTGTCTCAACTTGTTCGTGGTGCCAAACAACGAATTGTCCTCATTGATAACTTCGTGGATGAAAGAGTGCTCACTTTGCTGACGAAAAGAGAAAAAGGGGTATCGGCTACGATACACTCTCGCTATACCGAACAGTTCAAGTTGGATCTGGAGAAACACAATGAGCAATGTGAGCCAGTGGTATTCGTCCAATTACCTCACAAATCCCATGACCGTTTCTTGATTGTTGATGATGATGTGTACCTGATGGGTGCAAGTGTAAAGGATATGGGTACCAGCCTTTGTGCTATAACAAAGATGGAGATGTCGCCAGATGTTGTTTTGTCTTTGGTGTAGTTTTTTGAGATAATTTTGAAATAACACAGATGGGACGTCACCTTTTCCTACTTTCACTTGTTGTTATAGAGAATCGGTTCAATAATCAACAAGAAGTTTAACCAATAAAACAATTAAAAATATGGAAAGTCATGATATCGTAGGTCTTTTTATTGTGCTTGGAACAGCCGTTATTCTCCCAATTACCATTATTTTTCTTGCATTAAGAGGTAAGATGGCTTCGGAAAGGAATAGAAAGGAAATCATTCTTGCTGCACTCGAAAAGAATGCTGACATTGACATTGAGGAATTGGTAAGAAAGATGAATGCTCCTGACAAGTTGCTCAAGGAGAAACTACTGAAGAAACTGCAGTGGGGACTTGTTACGGCTTTCCTTGGAGTGGGGGCAATAGCTACTGCTGGATGTATGGGATATGTAGGTGGCGGTCATCCCGAGGACATTTACACACTCGGATTCGGTGGTGCAGTTCTACTTGCTGTCGGCATAGCATTCATTATTAGCTATATCGTAGGCAGAAAGATGCTCGCCAAGGAAATGGAAGCAGAGGAACGGAACTTGCGACAGGCATAAAGAGTAGATGACCAGAGAACAGTTCATACAACTCGTCAGTGACGAGCAGGAGGCACTCCGTGGATTCTTGCTCGCCCTCTGCTGTGGCAACAAGGATGATGCTGACGATATTGCTCAGGATGCTTTGGTCAAGGCGTATCTTGCCTCGGCAGGCTATCAGAATAAAGGAAAGTTCCAATCGTGGCTCTTCAAGATTGCACAGAACACATTCCTTAATCATAAGGCAGCCCAACGGACATTTGAAAGCATAGAAGAGGCAAAAACAGTCTTAGGCACAAGTGATGCTGATGCAAAATATGCTTATCAGGATCTCTACCTTGCTCTCGCCACTTTGCCTCCCAAAGAACGAGCAGCCATTGTGTTGTTCTATCTTGACGGACATTCTGTAAAAGAGATTTCTCAGATAACAGACACAAGCGAAGATGCCGTGAAGAAGCAACTCTCGCGAGGACGTGACAAACTGAAAACAAGATTGAAGTTATGATGAAAGATAAAGCACTTGAGGAACTCTTCCTTGCTCAGCGTCCGAAATTTGACGATAAGGATGAGTTTATGGCACGCCTAACCCAAAAACTCGATGCCGTAGAATACCTTCGTCAGTATGAGGAGGCAAACCTTCGTCGCTACAAATATGCTATGATAGCTGCATTTGTGGCGGGCTTCATCGCTGGCGGAGCATTGTTTGCCCTTGTTCTGTCCACGCCATCGGAATTGCCATTGTTTACTTTCCATGCATCATCTGGCATCTTGTTGGCAATTGAACAATATTCCAGGACGATAGCGACGATTGTCCTATCACTAATAATGGGTCTTGGTATTATCAGCATTGTTAGCAACGTATTGGATATCGTCCAAATGAGAGTGCAATTAGGGACGGTTTCCAACGGTTCATAGAGTATGATTTTACACGAATAATCATACTATAAAATGTTGAGAAAGTGTATTTCTTGCTATTTGGCGAACTGGATTGAAACTATCCAGTTCCCTCGAATTTGTGGAAATGAAATCTGATGAAAATACGTGTTCGCAAGATAAAAAAGCATGAAAATGTGCGAAAAGCACGTTGCTGTACGAATGTTTCTGTGTTCGCAAGGCAAAAGAAAAAGCAGTTAAGTTTTCGGCTTAACTGCTTGATTTTGAGAGGTGGACCAGCTAGGGCTTGAACCTAGGACCTCCAGATTATGAGTCTGTTGCTCTAACCAACTGAGCTACAAGTCCATTGAATTTTTATCAAATTCGAGTGCAAAGATAATAGAATTTGAGCAAATAACCAAATAATTTCTTAAAAATTTTCTTAGAATCAGAAAAATACCGTATCTTTGCACCCAAATATGTGCGTGCGTACGTATGTGTGCATGACCAATGATATACAAAGAAGAATTTCTATTCAGAAATGGACATAGACAAAAATAAAAGAATCGGTCTTACCGATGAACAAGTTAAACAGAGTAGGGAGCAACATGGGCGTAACGTCCTCACTCCTCCTCAACGTACATCATTATGGAAATTGTATTTGGATAAGTATCGCGACCCGATTATCCAGATACTTCTTGTGGCAGCTTTTGTATCCCTTATCCTTGCTTTTATCGAAAAGAATTACATGGAGACCATCGGTATCTTCGTGGCTGTTTTTCTTGCCACAACCGTAGGCTTCTATTTTGAGCGTGATGCGGCAAAGAAGTTTAATCTGCTTACGGCGCTCAGCGAAGAGCAGCCGGTGAAGGTGCGCCGCAATGGTAAGGTGATGGAGATTCCCCGCCACGATGTGGTGGTGGGAGATGTGGTGCTCGTGGAAGTGGGCGACGAGGTACCTGCCGATGGTGAACTCATCGTCTGCAACGACCTGCAGATTAATGAATCTACCCTTACGGGCGAACCCGTTACCGAGAAATCTCAGGAAGGTGGTGGTGATGGAGCTTATCCGCGCAACGTCATTCTCCGTTCTACCATGGTGATGAATGGCAGGGGCGAGTTCGTGGTTACTGCCGTAGGCGATGCTACCGAGATTGGTAAGGTGGCGAAGAAATCTACCGAACAGACTTCGGTAGAGACACCGCTTCACATGCAGCTCGATAAGTTGGCAAAGATGATTTCCAAGGTGGGCTCCGTAGTTTCTGTTGCAGCCTTCTTCATCTTCCTGATTCATGATATTCTCACCAATCCAGCCTGGGGCGGTAAGGATTATTTCTATTTGGCAGAAATCGTGCTGAAATACTTCATGATGGCTGTCACCCTGATTGTGATGGCGGTGCCTGAGGGATTGCCGATGGCGATTACCCTTTCTCTGGCACTCAACATGCGAAGAATGCTGAAGTCGAACAACCTGGTGCGCAAGCTCCATGCCTGCGAAACCATGGGTGCCGTTACCGTGATTTGTACTGATAAGACCGGTACGCTTACTCAGAACAAGATGCAGGTGAGCGCCCTGGAACTCAAGCAGGGCGATGAGGCGCTGCTCGATACTGCCATTGCCCTCAACTCTACAGCCGAATTGAATGATGGCAAACCTATCGGAAACCCTACCGAGTCGGCTCTCCTGCTCTGGCTCGATGCCCAGGGCAAGGATTATGAAGAACTCCGCAGGCAGGTGAACGTGCTCAAGCAGTTGCCTTTCTCTACCGAGAGAAAGATGATGGCAACCTTGGCAGAAGTTGATGGCGAGACCTATCTCTTCGTGAAGGGTGCGCCTGAAATCGTGATGAAGAAATGCATCATCGAAGATAGAATGCAGAGACAGTCAGCCGAAGAACTCGATGAGTGGCAGCATAAGGCTATGAGAACCCTGGCGTTCGCCTATAAGAAGATAGAAGCTCCTATCATGAGAACTTCCAGAACCTCTACTGCCGAAGTGGTAGCACTTCTCGATGCCAACGACCTTCAGCTGCAGGCCATTGCAGCCATTACCGATCCTATCCGTCCGGATGTTCCTGCCGCCGTGCAGGAGTGCCGCCATGCGGGTATCGAGGTGAAGGTGGTTACGGGTGATACGGCTGCCACCGCCTTGGAGATAGGCAAGCAGATAGGTGTCTTCGAAGATGAACCTGAGAATATTGGAGCAGATGGCTCCCTGACTTCGCTCGACCAGCAGATGATTACGGGCGAACAGTGGGAGGCTCTTTCTGATGATGAGGCTTACGAGCGCGCGAAGGATATCCGTGTGATGAGCCGTGCCCGTCCTACTGATAAGCAGCGACTGGTGGCTATGCTCCAGAAGCGTGGCGAGGTGGTTGCCGTAACAGGCGACGGTACCAACGATGCTCCGGCACTTCACTATGCCCACGTAGGCTTGTCGCTGGGTTCGGGAACTTCCGTGGCTAAGGAGGCTTCGGATATGACCCTGCTTGATGATTCCTTCAAATCTATCGCCAATGCCGTAATGTGGGGACGCTCGCTCTATCGCAACCTGCAGCGTTTCCTCTTCTTCCAGTTGGTAGTGAATGTAGCTGCCCTCCTGCTGGTGTTGGGTGGTTCTGTCATCGGAACAGAGATGCCGTTGACTGTAACCCAGATTCTCTGGGTCAACCTCATCATGGATACCTTTGCAGCCTTGGCGCTCGCTTCATTGCCTCCATCTCATGAGGTGATGAAAGAGAAGCCACGCAAGGCATCCGATTTCATCATCAACAAGAGCATCGGTTTCGGAATCCTGTTCTGCGGCATCGTCTTCTTCCTCGTGATGTTTGCCCTGCTGGTTTACTGTGAGCGCAGAGGCAAGGGTGGAGTAGATGTGCATGAGCTGACCATGTTCTTCACCACCTTCGTGATGATCCAGTTCTGGAACCTCTTCAATGCCAAGGCGCTGATGAGTCATCACACCGCTTTCCGCCATTTCCTGAAGGATAAGGGAATGATCTTAGTGCTTGTTCTTGTCTTAGTGGGTCAGTGGAGCATTGTAACCTTCGGTGGCGAAATGTTCCGCACCACACCATTGTCGCTCCACGAGTGGCTGCTCATCATCGGTTCCACCTCTGTTGTGCTCTGGGTGGGCGAGCTGTGGAGAGCATTCAAGAGAATGATAGCTAAGAGAAGATAGTCCAATGATTAAGATAGAATGAATACAATACATTACAACGAAACTGTACAATTGCAGCCTTGCGTAGCAACTATCGGCTTCTTTGACGGGGTGCATCGTGGACATCAGTTCCTGATCCGCCATCTTGTAGAAACCGCCAGTCAGGAGAATTTGCAATCCACCATCATTACTTTCGATGAGCATCCTCGCAAGGTACTCCAAAGCGATTATCAGCCGGAGATGTTGAGTACGCTCGATTCAAAACTTCTCCTCCTTTCAAAAACAGAGGTGGATAATGCTGTTGTCTTGCATTTCGATAAGGCGATGGCTGCCATGTCAGCGCGCGAGTTTATGCAGAAGATACTTTACGATAATCTCCATGTCAGGAAACTGTTCATCGGTTATGATCATCGTTTTGGTCATCATCGTTCTGAGACTTTCGAGGATTATGTGCGCTACGGCAAAGAACTGGGTATTGAGGTCATCAAAAACGATGCCTTCCGGATAGATGACATCAATATTTCTTCCTCTGTCATCCGTTCCTTCCTGAAAGAAGGTGAAATAGAGATGGCCAACCAGTGCCTGGGTTATCCTTATACCATTATCGGTAAAGTAGTGAATGGTTATCATGAGGGAAGAAAACTCGGATTTCCGACTGCCAATCTGGACATCTCGCATTTCGGGCAGTTGATTCCTGCCACAGGAGTTTATGCCGTAAAGGTTCGTATAGAGAACTCTATGACTTGGAAACAGGGCATGATGAATGTGGGCAACCGACCAACTTTTAATGGCAAGCAGATTACGCTGGAAACGCATATCTTCAATTTCGAGGGTGATATCTATGATCAACTGCTGCTTGTCAGTTTTGTCAAGCGTATCCGTGGTGAACAGAAATTTGATAGTCCAGAGGAATTGGCAGAACAGTTGAAGGAAGATGAAAAAACAGTAGTGGAATTTTTAAATAAGGAGATTGACAATGGCAAAGATTAATTTTAAAAAAGGTCTGACAGACATAGTTTTATACATTATTATATTTATAGTCGTACAGATATTTCTGACTTGTGCTGGAGCAGGCATTTGGGCTGCTGTCAAGGGCGAAGGTTATCAGGCAACTCTTCTTGCTATGCATACGGGCAATAATGCCATCCTGACGGCGCTGACTACGGTATTCAGTAATGTCATCACCCTCATCATTTTCCTGAAGGCTAAATGGACTCCCATTACCCGTAACTATCTGCAGTCAAAGCCTTGGATCAGTCTGTTGTGGGTAGCTTTGTTTACTCTGGGCGCTATCATTCCTTTGGAGTTTGTCTATGAGCAGATAGGCATCGAGATGGATGCGGATACCGAGCGGGTATTTGCTTCGCTGATGAAGGAGCCTTGGGGCTATGTAGCTATCGGTATATTGGCACCTCTGGCAGAGGAAATCGTGTTCCGTGGCGCTATCCTCCGTACTTTGCTTGATATGGTAAGCAAGAAGAATCATTGGGTTGCCATCTTCATTTCTGCAGCTGTGTTTGGCTTGATACATGGCAATGAGGCGCAGTTTATCAATGCCCTCTTGATGGGCTTGCTTTTGGGATGGATGTATTATCGTACCAAGAGTCTTGTTCCGGGCATTCTGATGCATTGGGTAAACAATACGATGGCTTATGTCTTGAATAATCTCATGCCACAGAGTGATGGCAAGCTCATCGACCTCTTCCATGGTGATGAAAAGACCGTATATTATGCCGTAGGCTTCTCGCTCTGTATCATGATACCAAGTTTTATCCAGATGATCTTGAGGCTCCAGAAACCGAAAAATGTTCCTGCTAAATCCTGAAGAACATAATGCTTATGATAGCAATAAATAATATGCTATAAATAAAAAGCAATCAATAAAATACAATATAAAATAAAGGCTGCCTCCGAAATATGGGGCAGCCTTTTTTGATGATTGAATAATCAGTATTGTAAAAGATGAATTATTTGCTGAAAGTTACATTCTCCACATGGTCATTCACGTAGATATTTGCCATATCTGCCGTCTTATACCATTTTGGCTTCCCTGTCATATCGTCTGAAATAACCTTGCCGTTGATGGAGAAATTCTCGAAATGGATGTTCTTCACCTTGCGGCTCTCATCGTAACCGGCGATGATGCCCATATTAGGAGCATTCTTGCCCGTGTAGGCGATGTTGCGAAGAGTGATGTCTTCGATACCTCTGCCTGGTGCAGAACAATATTTCTTGTTGAAGCAGACGCGGATGTTGAAGAGCATTCCCTTGCGGATGTTGTCGATGTGGAAGTCCTCGAAGGTGACGCCTTTTACCAGGATGTTGTCGCCATTGTTGATGCCGATGCAACCCTGGTAGTCTATCTGGTTCTCGGCATGTTCTAAGATGTCAATGTCCTTGTAGAGCACATTGGTGATTTCTTCATTCTCTGGTGTCTCGCTGTGCAGGCCGATCATGATAGGATGAGCCACGTCTGCCCACATCACGAAGTCCTTGATGGTGATGTTCTTGCAACCGCCATGATAGTTCTTGCGGGTGCAGTAAATGGTGGAACAGTCGTCGCTGGTACGGGCGAAGAGGTGTTCCTGGTAGATGTTGTTGCTGGCGAAGATGTTGAATCCGTCGCCCCAGCCATACCAGCTCATTACCTTGGCGTTCTTCACGGTTACGGAATCGCTGCCGCCGATAGGCAACTGGGTGGTGAGAGGTCCGTCGATATATACATTCTTGGAATATCTCACCATGATACCCTCATGTCTTCCTGGCATGACGATGCCGTGACCGAGAATCTTCACATCCTTAGAACCGTAGGTGGATAGCCAACCCTTGATGACGGCTCCGTTGTCAATAAAGACAGTCTTGCCTGATGCTATGTGAATAGAATCGCCCTTGAAATCGTGAACGCCCGGGCCGAAATACATCAGGTTTTTCTTCTTCTTTACTTTTGGCTTTTCTAATACGTTGTCTGCGAAGATTTGGAGATTCTGGTAGATATTGCCGTTGATCTCTACGGAGAGGTAGCGAGGACGGTCGAGCGAGAACGTCAACGTATTGCCCTCCTGCTTAGCCTCTATTCCGTAGGAAATCGGACGAATCTTATAACTTTTGATATTCTGAGCTATGCTCTTTACCTGTATTTCAACTTTACCTTCGAATTCAAACTTAGCTACGGATGTGATCTCTACATTGTGCTTGGCATCAGCCACCCTATCCACCTTGAAGGCGTAGGTGTCGATGTCTTTCCAATCTCCTCCATTGACGCGTGCTTGCACTTGGAAGTCTTTCTTCAGTTCAATGCCTGCTGGTGCCTTGCTCACAACCAAGCAATCCTTGGCGATGGCAGAGAGAGCCATGAAGCAGAGCGCTAATGTTATTAATGTCTTATTCATAAATTGATCTTGTTTTTAATGATTCTTTATTATTATACGAATATAAGACTTAATATACTGATGCGAAAATACAAAGAGATTGCGATTTATCAGTTGTTTCAAGTAAATGTCTTGTTCAATTTTAGGGCAAAGTTTATTTGATTTATTCAAGTTTCGCAAGTTCAGAAGTTAATGAAGTTAAAGGAGTTATCGCTCCCTACGGTCGCTGAGGAGTTAAGACAATAGTCTTTTTGGCGTAGTTATTAAGCTGCAAGACATACGTCTTAACTCCTTAACTTCCTTAACTCCTTTAACTTCCTGATATGCGAAAGTTCAGTGATTTACTTTGCCAGTTTGTTGTAGTCCAGTCCCCATTGCTTGGCAAGCTTCTTGGCTTCTTTCTTGGTCAGGTGAACCACGGCTCCATGCTTCGGTTGGGTGAAGTTGGTGGAGAACATCACGCCGCCCTCGTTGAAACGTCCCAACTGCTTGAAGTGCTCGAAGTCAGAGGTTGCCTGCTTGATGCCTGGAGTTCCGTCGTGGGCTACGTAGAAGAGATGGTATTTGCCCTGTGCATAACAGATGTCGCCGTCAATGGCGTCTTGTTTTCGATAGGATATTCGAATAGGAGTTGAGGCTCCGTCTCTATCTTGCCGAAATCATCGTTCACATACATATAGTAGAGACGGTTTCGTTCGTTCTTGTAGCGCATGGTGAAATAGATCATGAGTTTCTTGGCTATAGGGTCGTAGATGGTTTCCGGTGCCCAGGCACAACCTATTTCTGTAAACTTAGGGGAGAGGTCGGTGATGTTGACAATCTTGTGGGTCCAGTGTATCAGATCCCATGACTTCATCAGCACGAGTCCCTTATTGTTTCCCCATCCGTAGGTCTTTCTCTTTAGGAAACGATTTGGCAAAGCCTGTGCTTGGCATTGCTAATGCAAGGGCAAGCAGGGGAAGTTTGAAGTAATTTCTCATTGTTATAGTTGTTTGTTGATTTTGTTGGTTTAATTATTTTGCAAAGATAATACTTTTCATGCGAACATGGGTGTTCTTTTTATGATTTTAGAAAAAAAGACCGTGAATTACATAAAAATGAAGCCGGCTTCATCTGTCAATGAAACCGGCTTCGCTATTGGATGAAATAGGCTTCATAGCTGGTCGAAGCTTACTTCATGTATTGAGTACCTAAAATTCTATCTTTTTATCACCTTTTTGATGATTACCTTACCTGTATTGTCAGTTGACTTCTGGATATACACACCCTTAGTTTTGCCATTGGTCTGTACGCCAGATACGGTGTAGTATTGTGTATTAATGTTTTCACCATTTTCTGATACTCCTATGTTTGTAATACCTGTAGGGAGTTCTTCATCCTTGACCGGTATGAATACAAATGGGAATTTAGTCAGACCGGCTGTTCCCTTTGTTTCCAGAACACCATTCTCATTTGCTTTCCAGTATTCTTCTTTGGTAAGGGTTCTGACTGCAACATGATCAGAACCAATCAGACCACGGATGTAGTATGGGAAATAGGCTTTTTTAGCCATTTTGGTCGCATTCAGATATGGAGTGTTACCACCTATCAGACAAGAGAAATTATACTTAGGAGTCTTGGTGGTAGCTCCCTTTACTTCAGCAATCCATACCTGAGAAGCATCGTAACGTCCGTCTTCTTTTACCAGTGGAGTAAATGATGGCATGGTTTCACCCTGATTCTTATAGGTAAGATAGGCATCGCTTTCCACATCGTAGATGGCATATTTACCTGCTTCTAGAACTACATAATTCTCGTTCATGACCATCACATGATAGGTCAGCTTCTGGTCGAAGTTCTCACCTGTGATGTGCAGCGTGTAGTCTCCGCTGGTCAGTCCTTCTGTCAGATCCAGATATTTACCTTCGGTACCATTGCTCCATGTATATTTGACATTGACAATATTTTCTGGTGCATTAGCATAGAGTACGAGAGCGTCTCCCTGATTGACAATCAGGTCCAGAGAATCTGAAACCAGACGGTTGTTCAGCAGCGCACAAGGCTGCAATCCTTTGACATGGATGCGGAAAGTAATCGTCTGAGCCAATCCGCCCTGGTTGATAAACTGACCCTTGATTTCTCTATCCGAGATTAAGGATGAAAGGGTTATGGAAGTACCAGTTTGTCCTGTGCTCCATTTGCCGTCTCCCCAACCGCTGGCGCCGCCGACATTGAGAGTAACATTGCTTCCACAAGGTACAATAGCTTCTGTAGCACCGACCCATGTGTCATTGCAGTAGATAGAACTGCTTACTGTGGTAGGAGTACAATCTGCATTTACTGCAATAGAGAACATCTGCTCGCTTTTAATGCCGTTTTCATTGGTATATGTGGCACGATAAATGAAACTCTTGTCTGTAGTGACTGTGATGTCTTTGGTTGTCTCACCTGTATTCCAACTCCAGTTACCAGTATCCACAACACCTTCAGGAAGTTGAGGCATCAATTTGACTGTTTTGCCTTTAGGAAGAGCAGTATTTACATTGATGACGTAATTGTTTTCCAGTCCACCTAATTCATTATGATCGATAATCTTTCCATCATATTCCATCTTTGGAGTCAATAAGGTAGGTCTGTGCTGCTCGTCGGCAATACCATCGTAAGTACAAGTCAAAACGGAGTATCCCATGTGGTCGTAAGGACCGCTTACTGCTCCCGTCGGCCCACCATCTATTCCCATCTTCTCTAATGCGATTTCCGAGAAAGGCATCTTTACGCCCTTTACTCCTTCGTAATGTCCGATGACACGTGCCCAGTATGGGCGCATCTCTCCGCGACTACCTCCATTAGGTCCACCTTGTACCCATGCTTGATGCCATGCAGAGTGACAGTCTGTATAATGGTAGTTGACCCATGGCAGATCGTCTCTTCCGTCAAAGTTGTATGCCGCTTGGAATTCAAGACCAGCAGCGATTCGGTTGTCGTGATAGGAGTAGAGGTCATCACCTTGATTCCATGCCGTCTGGCAGATATCAACGGCAAGACCTGCTGCCATTTGGGCATGTCCTTGGTCACGACCGGTTTCCTGCATCTGACCTACCTTTCCGTATGCACCTGTTTCTCCTGCATATTCTGCAACATGAGGCACGAGATTATCTATATATTCATTCAGTCCTCCGTTGTACTTGTCTGTCTCTGTATTCTCAGGTGCCCATGGCCAAGGATAGTTGGCTTTAGCCAGCTCTGCCTGATCGTACTTGTAGTAAGACATTGCCTGGTTATAGATAAAGACATCGTCGCATAGAATACCTACAGACATCAGGGCGAGTGTGTTGCAAAGTCCCCAGTTGCTCCAGTAATGGCCAGGTCGTTGACCTCCATGAGTTGCATCATAGCGCCAGTTGCGCCAGGTATCATTGCGGGAACGCTGGAATCTCATGATAGTGGGATACCAGAGATCCAGCATCCATCTTTTGAATGTCTCGAAATCCTTGGCTTTCCATCCTTCGTAGTCACGCATCAATTCTGCAGCTTGTGCAAATTCATATCCATAAAGACCTCCTGCAAGAGCAAAGTTAGTGTCGCCACCGATACCTTTGCAGTTGTTGGCCCAAGCCATCAATACATCAACGGCATGTTTGGCGCACGCTTCATTTCCTTCTATCTTCCAACGGAGTGCATTCTGATAGGCGATGGTTGCTCCACGGGCAGCATTGATATAATTCTGACCAGATCCACCACCACGGATGATGGTTTCTACTGGCCATGTTGCACAGGTAGGTTGTGCAAATTCTGCATTCTTCAAGATGTTATAAGCCTTGGTCACCTTCTCATTACCAGCAGCCAGTTGTGCCTTGATGCGCTCAAAGTCAGCATTGGTATGTAGTCCTCCTGGATGACGGAAGCCACGGTTTAAATCATAGGCTGGCATCAGTTCTGTATCTGTGAAGACCAAACCCTCTGTGGCTTTTACGTTCTGGATAGCTGTTTTCAGGTCTGCCACATATTCGTCTATCACGAATTGTGACAGAGTTTCTTTCTCGCTCTTAGCCTTAATGAGTTCGTAGGTGTCTGAAAGTATGGCTACTGCATCAGCAGTATAGATACTGATATCACCATTGATGAGTGTAGAAGCTTCTTCTAAAGTTGTGTTCAGCGTAGTCAGATTGCCTTGTGTGCCGTGTCGGAATTCGTTATCGTAGTCATCAGCAGCTAAAGCCAATCGGGTCACTTCGCCTCCTGTCAGTGCTCCGTCATAAATACGGATATCTGCCACCTTGGTATTTTTTAAATATACATCATTGTCAAAAGGAGAGCGACCTATCCAGTTGTATTTAGGCGCTTCTGTACCAAATATTTCTGATATCTTATTGCTTGTTGCGCTCGCCTTCTTCTGACCATTTACATAGAGTGTTCCTTCTGTGCCCTTTTGCACATAGACTACGTTTACCCAATTTCCTTTTGGGGAAACCTGTGTGGCATTGACACTTTTCTCGCTGCCGTATCCTGCTGTTGAAGAACCCACTCGCTGGGTATTGAGTGTATAGAAATAGTAGCAACCTTCAGTTTGGGTACATACAGGATTATTGCTGAAAGTGAACAGGAAGTTGCCCAAGCCAGTAATGTCTTGGTTCGCATTTACGTAATAATACATACTGATGGAGAAGTCACTGCATCCAGCCAATACTTTTCCTGTACCTTCGCCCATATCAAAATATCCATTTTCCGACCCCAGGTTCAGTACATGATATTTTCCCATTGTTTCCACTTTGGCGTTATTCATCAAAGTGCCAACAATGTTTCCCCCGGAAATGACTTCTTTGACATTTCCGCCTGTTGCATTTTCAAAGTTGAAATGCAACTTGAGATTTGCACCATCTGCCCACATTCCTAATACATTGAGCAAAGCTGCAAAAACGACGAGTAATCGATTTTTTTTCATATAGTTTATGTTTTTAATTTTTCTTTGTTTTCTTATTCTTTGTTTCCTTATACAAATAAGTACACGCTGATTACTTATTATAAATGATTTTTTTGATGTTTTATTGTGAAAATCCAATTATTATTGTTATTTTTGCACTTAAATATAAATCATATCTCATAGAAATGAAGAACCTAATCCTGACAATACTTTTTATATGCACTTGCTTTCTGCCGGTAAGTGCCCAATATATCTATCGCTTATTGAACACCTCTATCGGCTTGCCTGACAATGAAATCAAGTCGCAACTTTGGCTTCCGGATGGAAGGTTGTGTGTCCGTACTTCATCCAGTCTGTCATTCTTTGATGGTTGCACCTTCCGCTCTTTTCCTCCTGTGGTAAGCGAGATGTATCCTATGGATTATGTGGCAGCCTTGCCAACGGCTTATGTGGATGGTCAGCAGCGGGTTTGGATTAAGGAATCAGGACAGATATTGGTTTTCGATTTGACCACAGAAAGATATGTTGGCGATATCAGGGGATTGCTTGCCTCTATGGGCATCAAAGAACGTATCCGTAATTTTTTTATTGATTCAGCTAAAGATTTCTGGTTTGTGACCGTTTCTGGGAAAGTCTTTCATCGGGAGGGAAATTCAAAAGGAAAGGCTGTTGCCGTGCGTGTGCGTGCCAAGGGATTACGGGATGTGGCTAATTGGGCAGGTAATCATTGGTTTGTCTATCATGATGGAAAGATTATGTGCTGGAATGCTGCGATGACAAAGGTTCTTCATAGTCAACTTCTGTGGAAAGGTGAAATGCTGGCGCGTGATTTCGTGCAGTTTTCACAAAACTCGGAACAACTATGGGTGATGTGGAATCATGGTGTTGCTTCATGGCATTCTTTGCCCCATCAATGGCAATACAGATATGTGAATGATAAGGATGTTGCGGTCACGTTGTGTGCTGCTTCTCCGAAAATCTGTTATGTAGGACTTCGCAATGCGGGCTTGTTGGCTCTGTCGGCAGATGGAAATACGATGCTCCAGTCAGAATATGAGATGATGAACGGAGATGTTGTAAGAGATGGTGTGCAGACGATTGCTTACCGGGATGGTAATCTGATGATCGGAATGGCAAACCATGGTATATTCTTTTATAATTCCAATATGCAGCGTTTCCCTTACGTCACCTATCAGCAACTTGGCTTGTCTGATGGCAGTGTTCGCCTCAATGACGGAAAGGGAGGAAAACCTTTGGCCGTGGCTTCTCAAAATGTGTATCAGCTCCTGATGCCTCAGATGCAATTGAAGCCTTTGCCTGTGAAAGGCGCTGATTTCATCCGCAGTATGGTGGATAGCCGGAATCGTGTTTGGGTAGGAACCTTTAAGCGGGGATTTTATATGTGGGATGGTCTGGCAACTCACCATTTTATGCAAGGTAGTATTCCGCAGAAAGATATCAACTACAATATCGTAAGAGAGTTTCAGGAAGATGCGCATCATCGCATTTGGGCAAGCTTTCATGGTGGCATAGGTGTTTTGGATGAGAATTGCCGCATCCATCCTCTGAAAGATAAGAAATTGAAAAAATATAAGGTGGTCAATGAGTTCCGGATAGATAAGAATGACGTTATTTGGGCAGCCACTTCGCAGGGATTCTTTGCTTATTCTCTGAAAGATAAGAAGTTTCTGTCTCCTCAGAATCTCGTGGATGATGTGGAGATGCAGAATCTGCTCAGTGGACCCTGCAAGGCCTTGCTGGTTGACAGTCAGGGTTGGATATGGATAGGTTCTCTGAACGGTGTGTTTGTCTTGAACCCGAATAGCCGAAAGGTATTCCATTACGGTTTGAAAAATGGAATGCCCAATGAGATGATCAATGGAATCATCGAGGATCAGTTTGGAAATGTATGGGTGACTACTGCCAATGGCTTGTGCCGCTTTTCTCGTTTGGATGAGCAGAACTTCAGATTAGCGGTCTTTGATGAACAGAATAAGTTGGGCGATTGTAGCTTCAACTGGATGGCAACGGCTCATCTTGCTGGAGGTAAACTCCTTTTTGGCAGCCAGAATGGTTTTTATGTAGTGGATCCTTCTAATATTCAGAATTTGAAATATTCAGGCCACCCAATTTTCACTTCCCTCTTTGTGAATGAACAGGAGGTATTGCCGGGTAAAGAACTGAACGGAAGAGTCTTGTTGGAGAAAGCCCTGTCTTCTACAAGAAGGGTCGTGTTGCGATATGATGAGAACTTTATCACGGTTTATTTCTCTGGTCTGAATTTTGACATGCCTCGCCATACCTATTATAAATATAGGTTGAAAGGAGTCAATGCTGATTGGGTGGAAAGTAGTCCGCAGGATGGTATTGGCGAGGTGAGCTATACCAATCTGGCTCCTGGCGAGTATGAACTCGAGGTATTTTCTGCTGGCTTTGATAAGCAATGGAGCCAACGGTCCATCAAACTCCTTATCGTCATACAACCTCCTTTCTGGGCCACCTGGTGGGCTAAGTTGTGTTACTTGCTGCTTATCGGCGGTGCTATCTTCTGGATCATCCGCAGGAAGATGAAGCGGGATCGCCAGCGAATGGAGGTGGAAAAGAATAAGGAACTGGAGGAAATTAAATACCGTTTCTTCACCAATATCACCCATGAGTTCCGTACGCTCCTTACGCTCATTATCACTCCTGTGGGTAGTGTGCTGAAGCGTACTGCTGATGAGGAAACTCGCCAACAGTTGAAGGGTGTGAGCAAGAATGCAGGCGATCTGTTGCAGTTGGTCAACCAGTTGCTCGATTTTCGTAAGATGGAAACGAATGGAGAAAGCCTTAACTTACGGAGCGGAATCTTCGGTGAATTCGTGGAATATACTACCATGAAGTTTCAATCTTTGGCTGGGCAAAAGCAGGTGAGTCTGGATGTATATGACCATTCAGACGGTATCTTTATGTGCTTTGATCGTGACAAAGTGGCTAAAATCCTGAATAATCTCTTGTCTAATGCCTTCAAATATACTCCTTCGGGAGGAAAGGTTAGGGTTGAGTTAAGTCAGACTGCCTGTGATGACCGCCGTTTTGTGCGCATGGAGGTGGTGGATACGGGTTGCGGCATCTCTCCTGAAGACCAGAAGCGCGTGTTCGACCGATTCTTCCGTTCTGCCGACCAGAAAACTACGAATGTGGGATCTGGCATCGGCTTGAACATGGTGGCAGAGTATGTGAAGTTGCACCAGGGTAAAATCTCTTTGGAAAGTAAAGAAGGCGAAGGCTCCCGATTTATTGTAGAATTACCTGCCGATCTAAAAGCAGAAACTCATGAGGCTTCTTTGAATCGCCAGACGGATGATTCTTCTAAACAGCAGTCTGCTGCTAATCGTCAGGCGGTTGCTCCTTTGGGTCATCAATTGGGAAATCATCAGTTTATCGATAAGAGTATATTGGTGGTAGAAGATAATGAAGGCTTCCGTCAGTATCTGGTCAAGGAACTGTCTCATATATATAATAAGGTATTGATGGCGGAGGATGGCTTGCAGGGTGCTATGATGGCAGAAGAACACAATCCAGACCTCATCATTACCGATGTGATGATGCCGCGGATGAGTGGCACCGAAATGTGCCGTCGCATCAAGGAAAATCTGCAGACTTCCCATATTCCGGTCATTCTTCTTACGGCATGGAGTACGGATGAGGGGCGGGCGGAAGGCTACAAGGTGGGAGCTGATGCCTATATCGCCAAGCCGTTTGATATGGATGTACTCCTTGCTCGCATCAGTAATCTCCTGGAGAAGCAGGAAAAGAGGATGCATGATTTCTCACATAGTGCTTCGCTGGATGTCAAAAACATTGCCGACTCGGCTCCTGATGAGAAGTTCCTGAAAGAAATCATCTCTTTGATAGAAAAGAATATCACGGATTCTGATTATACTACAGATTCGCTTGCCGCTGATATGGCGATGTCGAGAATGAGCCTATATCGTAAGATGAAAGCTTTGACTGGACAAACTCCTTCCGACTTTATCAGAACGGTACGTTTGAAGGCTGCGGCTGAACTTTTGAAGAGCGGACAGCGCAATGTTTCTGAAGTCTGCTATCTTACAGGTTTTGCCACTCCGCAGAACTTTACCAAGCATTTTAAGGACATGTTTGGCGTTGTTCCTTCCCAATATAGGGGGTAAAAAGGGTGTTGTTACGTTTGATATGTGTTTTTGTTACGGTTCACACATAGGCATATGGGATTATTCTCTAATTTTGCAGTCGTAAACTAAACCAGCGTACAACATGAAACCAACAACTGTAACCCAGCAACAGATGATTGCTGACTTTTATAAGGAATATCAAGTAAAGCTTGTCAACTTTGCTTTAGCTCGCTTGGGCAATTGGCAGGAAGCTGAAGACTTGGTGCAGGATGTGTTTGTCAAGTTGATGACCTATGACGGCATCATCAATAAGACAACCATCCGGTCATTTGTCTTCACCATAACCAATCATGAAGTCATGAATATCCTGCGCCGTAGAGCATGTCGTCACAAGGTGGAAGAGAATGTGGTGTATGAGCAGGAATTGCAGCATTGTGCCGTAGAGCGTGTCGCAGAGTATCATGATACGCTGCGTATGGTCAACCGTTGTGTGGATCAACTGACTCCTTCCTGTGCCAAGGTTTATCGCATGTCTCTCTTTGATGGCAAATGCGCAGGAGAGATAGCGAAGGAGTTGAATGTTTCCAAGCGTACCGTCGAATCCCAGTTGCTCACTTCCCGCAAGAAAGTCAGAATGATGCTTCAGGCGATATAGTTGAATGAAACCTATTTTTTACTATAATTTCAATATAAGAACAATGAAGACTAAATTTTTATTATTGTGTTTATTGGCTATTAGTCCGCTATGTAAGGCTGACTTTTTGCCTGTCAATCTGAAAGTAAATGGATTAGTTAATCCTATGGGAATAGACACTCCAAATCCCACTTTCAGTTGGCAAACAGAAAGTGACGAGCGAGGTTTTCTTCAATCGGCATACGAATTAGTTGTAAAGTCTGCCTCTGGAACTGAAGTTTGGAAATCCGGAAAGGTAGAGTCTGCTTTGCAAAATCAGATAGCATACGCAGGAAGCCCCCTTGCATCTTGTTCCCCTTATTCCTGGGCAGTTACAGTCTATGATAAGAAAGGTAAAGCGTCAGTAGCTTCAAAGGGCACTTTCGAAACTGCTTTTCTCAATGCCAATGAATGGAAGGCGCAATGGATACAACCTGCCAAAAACAGCAATGCAAAAGTGGAGATTCCGCTGCATGCTTCATGTAGGTATGTCAAACTTGATGTCACCAAGTTAGGTCTTCCTGCTTCTACAGATTCCAAGTTCTATTTCTTGCAGTTGGCAGAAATGGAAATCTATAGTGGAGAAGAAAATGTGGCTCGTAAGGCGACTTTCAGTGCGAGCGATACCTGGACGATTGGCAACTGGAACTTAAACTATCTCAATGATGGAGTCATTCAGGGAACAACTTTGGGATATACTACAACTCAAAAGAGTAATAATAATCAGCATGTGTATGTCATTGCAGACTTAGGCAAGGTGATGGACATCAACCGTATTGTGCTTTATCCACGACAGGATGATAAGGCTGTAAGTGGTACAGAAGCTGCTAACTTTCCAAGCTCTTATACCATCCAGACATCGGATGATAACAAGACATATTCAGTTAATCACAAAGTGGTCGATGGGGTTGCTCCAAGTTTCATCAATACATCTCAGGTAATTCCTTATCTTGGTAAGAACTTTACTGTTGCGAGTGGCAAAAAAGTAAAGCGGGCAAGAATCTATGCTTCGGCTTTGGGCGTGTTTGATATGACTCTAAATGGGAAGCCTGTAACCGATAATAAACTGGAACCAGGAGAGAGCGAGTATGAAAAGACGATTCTTTATTCTACATATGATGTTACTTCTTTGGTTTTACAAGGTGCCAATACGCTGATAGCTCGCATTGCGGGCGGCATCTTTCATGTAGATAAGCTGAATGGCAGATTCTCCAAAGGTGAAGTGGTGAACACCGGTGACAAGGCTTTGAAAGCAGAGTTGCATATTGATTATGAGGATGGAACATCTGATGTGATTCTTACAGATGAGCAATGGACAAGTACTCCTTCGCCAACATTAGGAAGCAACTGGTGGGGCGGTGAGGACTATGATGCCCGTAAGGAAATAGCTGGTATTCGTCAGACTTTCTATGATGTAAGTACTTGGAGCCCAGTAGAGGTGGTAGCCTCTCCTTCTTTCAAAAGTAGTCAGGCTAAGGGCTTCGGCATTCTGAAGGCACGCCATTATGAACCGGTTCGTGTGGTGGAAGAATGGAAAGCGGTAGATGTGAAGAGTGTAAATAGTGGCGGATATCATCTCTATGTAGTGGATTTCGGCAGAAACTTTGCTGGTCAGTACCGTTTCAAATTGAAAGGTAAGAACGGGCAGGTGATCACTCTTCGTGAGGGAGAAAGTCTGAATGCTGATGGATCTGTCTTTATGGAGAATTTCTATACAGGCCCTGCAGATACGTATGAGACTTATACTTTTGCAGGCAAGGAAGATGGCGAGGAATGGGGACCGGAGTTTATGTACCATGGTTTCCGTTATCTTCAGATTATAGGTCTCGATGAGGCTCCAAAACCAGAAGATTTTACTGCCTTGCGTCTGCGTAGTGATATGGATTTGGCTGGTACTTTCAAAACCAGCAACTCCTTGCTCAATGATATACATGTCATCTGTCGTGATGCCATTCAGAGTCAGTTGTATAATAGTATCACCGATTGTCCTCATAGAGAAAAATTGGGATGGTTGGATGTTCCTAATGAGATGTTCAACTCTCTGGTTTATAACTATGACATGGAAAATTTCTTCAAGAAAGTAGTATTGGATTGTTTTGATGCACAGTATAGTAATGGAAGGGTTCCAAGTACTGTTCCTCACTTTATGTCGGTATATGATGATGATCCTAACTGGGGTGGGGCTGCCATCTTGGTGCCTTATCGCAGTTGGAAAACCTATGGTGATGTAACGACCATGACTAAGTTCTATCCTCAGATGAAAAAGCTGATGGATTATTATACTTCCAAGACGGTGAATCATATCATGCCTGGAAGCAATTACAGTGTATTGAGCGACTGGGGACAGGAAACGGCAGGAGTCAATCCGATGGTTCCTGGTGAGTTTACCATTACCACCACCTATTATTATATGTTGAATGCGATGGCGGAGATTGCTTCTTTCCTTGGTAAGGATGTAGATGCAAAGGGATTCCTCACTCAGGCTCAGAATACGAAGAAAGCTTTCAATGAACGCTTTTATAAGGATGGAGTTTATGGATACGGACAGCAATCTGAATTTGCCATGCCTCTCTATTACGGACTCGTAGATCAGGAAAATGAAGAGTTGGTAGCTGCTAAGTTGGCTGAGCGTGTGAAGAAAGACAACTATAAGATCAAGACTGGTGAAATCGGTTTGAAACCTTTGTTTATGTCTTTAGCGAAGTATGGATATAATGATATTGTTTATCAGATGGCAAATCAGACCGATTGTCCAAGCTATGGATATTGGGTAAAACAGGGTTACACTACCACTCCTGAATATTGGGATGTTGGAGCTTTCTCCCAGAATCACTGTATGATGGATCATATCGAGGAATGGTTCTTCTCTCAGTTGGGTGGCATTCGGAATGATGGTAATGGTTTTGATATAGTTCGTATCGAACCATGGATTCCTGAAGATATGAATCATTTGGATGTAACGACACGCAGCATTTATGGAAATATTCGTTGCCATTATGAGCGTGGGGTTGATAACGAGATGAATTATACTTTTGAGATTCCTGCCAATAGTCAGGCAAATATCGTTCTGCCTTGCTTGAATCATCAGAGCGTGTTTGAAAATGGAAAGGATGTGAAAAATGGCGAGAAGGGTGTCGTATCTGTAGAATACAAAGATGGAAAGGCTTATTTGAAAATGGGTTCTGGCAACTATACTTTGCAGATTAAAAAAAAAGAAGCTACAGGAATCCAAGAGGTAAACATCTCAAGGGCACGGCTAAATGATGTCTATTATGACTTGGAAGGGCGAAATCATGGCAAAGTGAGACCTTCTCAGAAAGGAATTTTTATTTGGAATCAGAAAAAAGTTGTTCTCTAAAGAATTGCTTTGTAGAAAGAACAGGTTTGTATTGTACAAAAAAGCAATACAAACCTGTTTTTTTAAAAGTATATTGTAAGTCTGTTTTGTATAAGTATAAAACGACAGATACAAAAATAAATTTTTATGAAAACTAAAAAACTTACATTATTGTTGACTGCTGCAATGTTCTTGATGGGGGGCAGGATCTACACGAAAGGACTCCCTACGGACGACCCTGGAGATGGTGGTGATAATACGAATTCCACAATTGAGGTTGATGCCAAAAAGAATCCGAGTTCTTCTACTTGGGATGGATGGACAGAATATACATCCTGGGATGATTGATGCGTAGCGTTAGGCTTGATGATATAAAAAGGTCCTCAAAACATGAAACTTGTTTTGAGGACCTTTCATATTTTCTATGATATTTGCTTTCTGAAAGAACTTCCTATTGGACGATTACTTTAGTGCAGATATTACCCATGATTACGGCATATATGCCAGCAGGTAGATTCTGAGTCCTTCCCATTAGCATACCGTTCAGATTATATACTTTGACAGGAACATCAGAAGTAACGATAATACACCCTTTTCCTCCCTTGATATTTGGGATTGGGGTAGATGAGGAAGGCAAGCCAATGCTTGTAGAAATATTATCTGAAACATAATAGAGTTGGAAATCATCGAATGACATCCATGTTCCAGTAAACTTCTTGCCCGTCAAATAGAAATCGTTGGTATATCCTATGGTCAAGGTATGATTTCTTACGATGATGTTCTGTATTTCGCAAGGATTCCATCCTTTGCCTAATTTACCTTGAGTATTGCCAGAGTTTTCAATTTCTTGCTGATACCAGTCTGATTCTGTCTGAGCTGTCAGGAATACGGCTTTACCATCAGTGCGGGCGCAGGCTTTAAGCGTGTAAACTCCATTTGGTAGGTCTGTCAAAGTCTGGTGACCAGTAAACCAAAGGCTGCCTGCTGTTTTATTGAAAGAGTCAAAATACATATTGGTAGTATTGCCGCTATAGTGTTCCCCGCTCTTTCTGCTTCCGTCACCATTGGTTACATTGATATCCCATCCTTCTGAGTCTTCAGCATCCGCATTCTTGATGTAATAGGTAAAGTCTGTAGATGGACTCGGAACTTGTGATAAGCGAGTTTTGTTGATCATTTCCTTCAAAGCACGGATGACATCCTTGATGGATGGTTCTGAGACTTGTTTTCCTGCTTCTATCCATTGATCATACAGCTCGGTCTGTGTTTCTAACTCTTGACGTGCTTGGTCTGCATATTTCTCATCTTTAGCGATGTTATGAGCTTCTTCTGACAGAGCCTTGTATTGCTCAAGAATCTCGGTCAAGTCAGTGCCTGATTTTAAGGATTCACGTAATAGAGTCAATGCTTCCAGTTGTGCCTCACGTCCTACAGCATTCTTGGCTGTAGTAATCAGTTCACTTAATGAGTTGTCTTCCTGTGCTTCTGCTTTTTTGATAGCAGCGTCAATAGCATTTTGTATCAGTTCCGCATCATCTTCTATTTGATTTAATGTGAAGTCAGAGACACAGAACCAGCCTTTCGTGCCACCTCCAGAGGTTGATGAATAGCCAATACGCAGGGTTCCATCTGTTCCCACAACAATCGGCTCGGTGGTTTGTTTTTCCCAACCTGTAGTTTGATTCCATATAGCGACTTCTTTTATTGGAGAAATCGTCTTGTCAGATTGAGCTTCGGCATAAGCATGCTGATTGGTGATTTCACCAGGACCGCACATGGAAATGGCAGACAAAGTATAGGCACCAGGCTTTAGATTACCTAAGTCTTGATGGATATCCATTGACGTGAAATTGTTAGACCAGTTGTTCCAACAAGTCTTTCCTGCTATAGTTGCAGTTTTGAAATCTCCTCCAGCAGCTTTGTTGGCTATTGTCCAATGAGTAGATCCATCTGTAAAGGAAGGGTTCTGAATCTCATTGCTCAGTTCTTGCGTCTTCGTGTCTTTGCGAACATCTATGACGGCATTGGCTAAAGATTGTATAATCTGGGCACTGTCACTCTCTGCAATTGTCTGTTTTGCTTTACTGAGAGCTTCTTTCAGATTTGTGAGTTGTGTTTCTGAGAGTGAGGCGGTCTCGATTTCTACCAATCCTTGTGCTTCCTTGCGCAAGAACTCTAATTGTGCTTTCTTATTCTGTCCTACTACGTAGGTGTTGAATGATTTAGCAGGCAGTGTAGCTACCATATATTTGCCATCTATATCCAGTGTTAAAGTCTTTTCGCTGCTTCCGTCATTTCCTGCTACAATCACGATGTTGCCTTCAGGTGTTAATGCCGTTGTCACAAGCTGACTTTTGTCAGTTGTTAAAATCTTAGAACCAGCAGGGATGAAGTGTGTATAATGGCAGTAAGCGTAATATTCTGGCGTGTAGCGTGGGGTCTTAGTGCCAGAGTTGACTTGTACCATTGCGTTCTGTATCCATCCCCATGGACTGATACCATTGTCTTTCAAGATGGCATTCCAATAATAATAGGTGGTAACTTTATTGGCAAGGTAATGGTTCGCTAATTGGAAGGTATGTGCTCCTGCATTCCAGTCAAAGGTTCCACTTCCACATTCATTCTCTGTCTGAATTGCTTCATACTGAGGATGGCGGCGGAGAATCTCTTTCATGGCATTGGCACCTTCCCATTGGAAGCCGATGGCATCCATATATTTATCTATGTTCGGGGTGCTCAGAATTTGCTCATATACATCCAATGATCCTGTATTCATGGTTCCTATAATTAGTTTGAGGTTTGGCTGGTGCTCTCTCATATAAGGACCGAGATATTCTGCCAAGAACTTACCTGTAGTCTTGGCAGTCCAAGAACACCCTGGATAAGGAGTATTGCTATATGCCTCATTCTGATAAGCTAAAGATGTAATGTTGATGCCTTGCTCCTTGTATGCATTGATAAATTTGTCGAAATACAAACAGTATGCCTTGTAGTATCGTGGATCATCAATGAATTGGTCATTGAAATATGGTGGTACGTTGAAAGGACAGCCATTGGTATTGGTCTTGCGCTGTGCATAGTGCTTGTTGGTTTTCATCCAGGTAGGAGGACTCCAGGGAGAACAGAAGAAGTCAATTTCTGGGTTTTCTGCAAGTGCCAGTTTGATGGATGGAATAATAGTAGTCAGATCTCTGTCAATATTGAAATGTTCCATCTCAAAGTCTGTTTCGTTGACATCAATCTCATCACAGCTATACCATTCTCGTGCATAGTCGTTGGCTCCTGCCGACAGACGTCCTTTCTGCAAACGCAGGTCACCGTATGGGTTGAACATACGTTTGACGAGCAGTTGCTTGTCATTATCGCTCAGCAAGTTGTAGGCGTCCCAAGGTAATTCGTTAAAACAAGTTCCCCATCCCAAGAATGTTTGTTGGGGTTGGGAAGAACGAATAACCACCTGCGCTTTGCCAGGTACTTTGTCTGAAAGTGTCAGCGATGACATCTTCCAGAAGTTGCCATCAGTTGTCTTAAACTGATAGGCGGTGGTTTGTGCCTGTATCTCTGATGCAGACAGCAAGACCATGCTTAAGAATGTTAACTTGTTCATTTATTTTAAATTATTGGTTAGACCTAATCTGGTGCCCTGTTCTGTGTATATTGTGATGGAAGAACACCAAATTTTGTTTTAAAGCATTTCGATAAGTATTTCGGCGTAGCAAATCCTACTTTCGCAGCCAACTGCCCTATGGTAATGTTGGGATAACGTTTCAGAAGTGCCGCAGCTTTTTTGAGACGAACATCTTTGATGAATTCGTTGGGTGAAAGACCACTGGCCGTCTGCATCTTTCTGTATAGACTCATCCGGCTCATGCACATATCGCAACTAAGTTGTTCTACATTGTAACTTGTATCTGCAAGGTGCTCTTCTATTTTACTGATGACAAGTTTGAGAAATTCGTCCGAACGAGCTGTGTCTTTGTTGGATTCCTCATCGCTTAACTGTACCTCGGTCAGTTTCAGCATATTACGCCTTTGTTGCAAAATACGTAAGATTCTTATACGTCTATTCAAATTCCAAATACCATATCCCAACAGGATGATTCCCAAGCCATAGATGGAGTAGGCCCACCAGGTTTGCCACCAGGCAGGTAGCCGGTGAACTATATACATAGTCTCATGTTCCGACCAGCATCCGTATCTGTCGGTTGCCTTGATGGCCAGTTTATACTTGCCTGTTGGCAGATGGGTCAAGTAGATCGAGTTGACTCCCTGAGGTAGATAAATCCATTCCTTGTTCCATCCTTCTATCTTGTAGGCGAATGTCACTTTTTGCGCGTGGATGGGGTCAAAGGTCGAGCATCGTAGAATGACACTTGAAATTTGGGCAGGAATCTGCACCTCGCCATTTGATTTCCCCAATAAATGGGTGGAGTCTCCCATCTGTATGGCCGTGATGTATGGTTGTGAACCTTCTGCATTTTGCTGGTCTAACATCTTGGAAGACTTGACCTGCAAATAAGCTCCAGCACCATCTACTCCTATCTGATTGTCATCGACCTCTTCCAGATGATAGAAATAACTGACATTGATGTCTGAGTCCGTATTTCTTAATGTGCGAAAGGAGTGATTTCTCGGGTTGTATTCCCGAAGATATTGATTGGACAACAACCATACATGCCCCGATCTGTCGGTCTTGATGTCTATGATGGCATCTCCATTAGCATTGCTCATTTGCTGTTCGTAATGCAACTGCTTTTTTACCGCATTCCACTGGTACACGGAACCTTGTTGCGTAGCATACCATAAAGTACCATCGCTGGCCAATGCCAATGCCGTTATATTCTCCTTGGAGAGTTGGCTGATCAGTCTCTTTTGTCCATTGACTTCACAGAGGAAGAGTTGGTTCAACTGATTTGTGAAATAAACATTTCCTTCAGAATCTGCTGCGATGTTTTCTATTCTGGACGAACTTTTGCTCAATCTGTTCAGCGTGTTGCCCATCAGCGAATAGCTGTAAAGAGCGTCCTGTGTTCCTATGAATAGGGTTCCGTTTCCATTGTCAGCTATCGTTTGGATAGGGGTGGTGAAGGTTGTGATAAGTTTTTCCGTTATTTTATTGTCCTCAGCCTGTAAATGTTTCAGAACTCTACCTGCAGCAGCCCAGATTCCCTCCTTTCCTTTGGTCTTGCATATACATCGGTAAAACTGCATTCCTCCTGCTTCATAGAGGTGCGAGATACGTGGGTCGTAGTACATTAACCCCATGCGACCTTGCCATATCCAGAAGCCATGTCCATCGGCAACCATTCTGTCTGGTAACAAAGGAAAACCAGTAAGTTGGTTCATGGCGGGTACGGTTTCTCTGATGATAGACTGAGCCGAGTAGGAAACAATAAAAGTATGTGGTGTAAAACCTGCTACCCAGATGTTCCCGAACCGGTCTTCACATAACCCATCTAATATCTTGTATCCAGGAGATAGAAACTCATCGGTGTTGAGTGGAATGAGTTTTTTCCCTTCGCGTTGATATAAGTAGAGATTGTTCATGGTAGTAACCCAAACTAATCCCTGCGTTTTGTCTATCAGCATGTCGATACAGCACGATATGTCTTGAGTGACGGCTGTTTGTGGATTCCGGGTTATTTCCCCAGAGTTGGTGTCATAAAACACGATTCCGTCTCCCCAAGTGGCAATCCAAAAACCACTTTGTTGTTTGTCTTCTATCATCCGGATAGCCCCAGATGTGATTGACCAGGGTGCTTTTTTGAATTTTTTCTTTTCCTTAAGATAAATGTAAGGTCCCCCATCCCTAGTTGCTATCCAAATGCGATTCAGGTGGTCCTCTGTAATCTGAGATGCAGAACTGATGGCTTGATTCTTGTCATGAATCAAAATCCTGTCATGGGTAGGGTCTATGCAATAGACACCTTTCGATGATGCCACCCAGATGTGATGCTTGGAGTCTTGATACAAGGCGGTGATGCCCATGTTTCTACTTGTCAGAATCTCTGTCAGCGAGAAGGTATTCTTGTTTATCCGATAGAGTCCTTTCTCGGTACCAAACCAGATTCTTCCCAAGTTATCTTCGGTGATGCAATTCACATTGTTGTTTGCTAAAAAAAACATAGCTCGCCCCTTTGGGCGGAATATATCTACTTGGTATCCATTGTCCCGGCAAAGCCCTCCGCCAGTCATGCCATACCACATGAATCCTTCAGAGTCTTGGAAAATGCAATGAATGGTAGCTACTGGCAATTGACTTTGGGTGGGTAGTGTGCGTGACGTAAAAATGCTATAAGCACTTTTAGGCAGTAACGCTGCCAACAGTAGGATCCATATCCAAGGATGCACTGGTAAATGGAAAAATAAAGTCTTTTTCTTCATGATTACTTGTTCATTATGATTGATGGACAAAGTTATGGTATTTTTCCTTGTTTTCCAAATTTTCGAAGCAAAATTATCACATTTCTTCAATAAAGACAAAAATATCTGTCACTATCTATATGATTGAATGTAAAAACAGATTGTTTGTTACATGTGTTCTCCCGCTGATAAAATGTATATATGGCTTATTTAAAGGAAGAATCAGTGATTCCATGGAAAGAAATGTAACAATGAAAAACTGATATGTGAACTCTATGGTAAAGGTTGTTTTTTGTAACTTCCGAGGGTTGCAAACGTAACAAAACGTGTCTTCTATATTTTTGTGTGGAATTAGTGACAAATATCCTTTGTGCAGTGATTGGATAGTTGTACCTTTGTGGTGCAGACAGAAAAATGCATTATAAACATTTAAAGTAATATTATAAACATGAAGAAATTATTTGTAATAATCTATGGCTTATTGACTATGACAAGTTCATGGAGCCAGACTGTGATATCCTTTACCACGACAGAGCAGGTACAATGGGCGAAAAGTAAGGGCTCACTGTCTTCTAAGAAAGAGGGTAAGGTGGTGGCCGAAATTGATGCGCAGATGAAAGGAATAGAGTTCTCTGCTTTTGGCACAACCTTCAATGAATTGGATTGGGATGCCTTCAATATGCTTACCCGCAAGGAACAGGACGAAGTGATGTATAATCTGTTTTCGCCAGAAGGCGACTTGAAATTTACTCATGGACGTGTCTCTATGAATGCCAACGACTATGCGCGTGCCTGGTATAGCTGTGATGACGTGGATGGCGATTTCGCACTCAAATACTTTAATATTGAGCACGACAAGCGCAATATCATCCCTTTGGCTCGTGCGGCACAGAAGTATCAGCCTAATCTGCAACTCTTCATGTCGCCTTGGAGCCCTCCTGTATGGATGAAAATCAATCACGATTATCCTGTGTCTCCGAACAAGACCAATAAGATGGACCCTCGACAGAGCTATCTGCTCTATATGGATGATGGCAAGCAGGTGGATGCTGACGAGATGAAACTCCTGGGCGACCGTAATGGAGTGTTCCCACGACGCCTGGCCACCCAGGACTTTTTCATCCAGGATCCCCGTTATCTGCAGTGTTATGCGGATATGTTCTGTAAGTTCATCGACTTATATAAAGAGGAAGGTCTGCCTATCACCAAGGTGATGTATCAGAACGAGGCTTACTCTTATACTCCTTATCCTGGATGCGCCTGGACTGCTGAGGGAACCTTGAGATTCAACAACGAATATCTGGCTCCAACTCTTGCCAAGAAGCATCCGGAGGTGGATTTGTGGATAGGTACATTCAATACCAACCGACTCGACTATGTGGAGAAGATATTAGACAACAAGACTCTGCAGGCTAATATCAAGGGTATCGGAACCCAATGGGAATGCAGAAACAACTTGCCCGAAATGCGAAAACGCTATCCAAACCATCGTTTCATGGTAAGTGAGAGCGAATGTGGAAATGGTTCTATGGACTGGAAGGCAGGAGAACATACTTTTTTCCTTTTGTCGGATAACCTGGGAAATGGATGTGATGAGTATTACAACTGGAACTTCATCTTGAAGGATAATGGCATTTCGCCATGGGGATGGACCCAGAATGCGCTGATTCAGGTGGATGGAAAGACCCGCAAGATGCGTTACACGGCAGAGTATTATGCCTATAAGCACTTCAGTCATTTTGTGCAGAAAGGTACTGAGATGTTGGCGTATGCTGGTCGTGAATACAGCAAGACTCCGGTAGTTGTATTCAAGGATAAGAAGGGCCAGTATATAGTTACCGTGGGCAACTTTACCGATGCTGAGGCTTCTTTGACAGTGAAGGTTGGCAAGAAATACTTGAATGTACAGGCTAAGCCTCATTCTTTCAATACATATATTTGGAAGTAGCTGGGGAATATATTACCCACATACCAACAAAATTCTACTTCTATTAGGAAATAGAATAAAGTATGTCAATACTAATAATAAATAAGGTGGAAGATTGACAAGTGGGATTAGGAATAGAGATAATGTATTGCCCAAATTGTGGATATTAGTTTGGGCACTTGTTGCCCGCTTCATGAGCAACGGTTGCTCGTCTCATGTTCACCGGTTCCCCATCACGTGGTCCCCGAGGGACCGCTTGGAGAGCATGGCTGGAACTCTGTGTAGCAGATTTGTTTATTGCCAGTAAATAAAAAATAGTAGATTTATTTATTGGCAATAAACAAAAAGCCTCAGATTTATTTATTGACAATAAACAAATTTGGCGTAATTTATTTGGTAGCAAAAAATAAAAGTCGTATATTTGCACGGTAATCAAATAGATAGAACCATGCAAAAAGAAGTTTTCAAGACTCTCATCAAGGAGGGACAAAACGAAATACAGGAGATAGAACTCTATCAGAGACCTTTCGACTTTGAGGAGCAGGGAAGATATGTGCTTGTAGGTATCCGTCAGGCAGGAAAGTCTTATCTGCTCTATCAGCGTGCCAAACAATTCCTTGCCGAAGGGCACGACATCAGGGAATTCGTCTATATCAACTTTGACGACGAACGCCTCTACGGAATGAAAGTGGAAGACTTCGACCTGATTCTGCAGGCATACAATACCATGTACTCCTATAAACCTATCCTATTCTTCGATGAGATTCAGAATATCGAGGGATGGGAGCACTTTGCACGCCGTCTTGCCAATCAGAAATATAGGGTATTCATCACGGGTTCCAATGCCAAGATGCTGAGCCGTGACATCGCCACAACTCTGGGAGCCCGTTACTTTGACGAAAAGGTTTTTCCTTTCTCTTTCAAAGAATATCTGGTTGCCAAAGGCGTTACGCTCGAAGAGAACTGGCAGTATGGCAAGCAAAAAAATATAGTGCAGCAACTCTTTTCGGAATACTTCAAATGGGGAGGTTTCCCGGAACTTCTTCTTTATAAGAACAAACGTCATTGGCTGAATGGACTCTATGAGAAAATCGTGTTGGGCGATGTGGTGCAGAGAAACAATATCAAGAATGATCATGCTTTACGACTTGCCATCAAGCGGCTTGCCGATAATATCATGCAACCAACTGCCTACAACAGACTTGCCAACATGGTAAAGAGTGCCGGCGTTTCTACCAATACTGCCTCCATGATTGACTACATCCGATACACCAAAGAGGCTTGTCTCTTATTTACGTTAGACAACTATGCCTCTAAATTTGCTGAAAAGGAAACTGCCAAGAAGCATTACTTTACTGATAATGGTTTGCTGAGCATCTTTCTTACTGACTCAAAGTCGCCTTTGTTGGAAAATCTATGCGCCATCACCTTGCATAAGAAATACAACAGAAACAATGAGATGCCGAAACTGTATTATTACAACCAGAACATAGAAGTGGATTTCTACGTTCCAGAAGAAGGACTGGCGATACAGGCTTCCTTCAGTCTTGAAGATATGGATACCCGAAAGCGGGAAGTAGCAGCGCTTATCGCCCTAAATAAGGTTTATCCTATCAGGAAAGCCATTATCATAACATACGATGAGGAAGAAATCATCGAGGAAGATGGCGTAACCATAGAAGTCATTCCTATCTGGAAGTGGTTAACAGAATAACCTTATAGAAGAAGTATTTCTAACACAATTAAGAACTCTATAAAAGGCTACGTATTTCCTCCTTCCCAATCGTATTATTAGTAAAACAAAGGAAAAAACGCATGAAACAGAAAGTTTTATACATGATTTTAGCGGCTTGCTTACTCTTAGTAAATGCTTCTGATATTTTTGCCAAGGGGAAAAAGAAAGTGGAAGACCCTGAGATAAGCAAGCTCAAGGGGAAGATAGAAAACGTGATGCAGAAGGTAGATGTACAGCCCGACTGGCTCTACTCCCGACTGCAGATGTTCTGGAACACCCACGCTTCTGATGTCTTCATAAATGGTGAAACCTTTGCGAAGGTGGGGGAAGAACGTGCCCCGGAACCCACCGTGAAATATAATGGCACCCGTGGAACGGCTTCGCAATACAATCGTCCCAGCCTGGAAGATATGATTCCATTCGATGACGATGAATTGGGGAATGTAACCTATGTAAGCAAGGCTTCAGGCAAGATGGAGAAAACTTCACCGGCTAAGACGGGTTGTAACATCGCCAGCGTGAACCGACAGATTATGGGCATCGCCCGAGATGCAGCCTGCATCTATGCCGCAACTGGCGATATGCGATACGGCAAGATGGCGGCTAAGGTGTTTGATGTCTATATGAAAGGCATCGCCTATCGCAATGTGCCTATCGATCTGAACCACGGTCATCAGCAAACCTTGGTGGGTATGACTACCTTCGAGGTTATCCACGAAGATATCATCAACGAACTCACCCAGATGTATCCACTTATCCGAAATCTCGTCAAGGAAGACCAGTCTATCATCGAAATGGGTTTCAAGAAGTGGGCAGAGAATATCATCGCCAATGGTGTGCCTCATAACAACTGGGACTTGTTTCAGGCCGATTTCATCGTGAAAATAGCTCTCATCTTGCAAGATAACCAGGTTTATGCCGACGGCAAGGGCAAGCAGTATTATCTGGATTATGTGGTGAATCAGAACAGTATCCGACAGTGGAGTCTGAACAAGCTCATCGACTTCGGTTTCGATCAGAAGGCAAAAATCTGGTATGAATCTCCAGGCTACAGCACCACGGTGCTTAGCACCCTCTGTGATTTTGCCAATATGCTCGATGAAAAGGCGGAAATTGATATGTTCAAGCAGCGTCCTATCCTGATAGATGGCGTGAAGGCCTCTGCCGAATATCTCTTCCCTAACCGCATGATAGCAGGTTTCGGCGATACCCATCCGGGCTATCTGAACCAGGGTGGCATCAATAATATCCAGAAATATGCCACCCGTCATAAGAACAAGAGGCTTATCGCAGACATGAATCTCTTCAAGAGCGCCGTTTCAAGCGATGCTCCGGTATCAGAAATAGAGAAATATACCAGCACGATGTTCTATGCTCCTAATGTATCATGGATTGCGATGCGTACGGGTATGGACAAGCAGCACGATCTGATGGCTTCCATCAATGCCAGCTTAGGTAATCATGCTCATGCCAACGGCATCTCTCTGGAACTTTACGGCAAGGGCTATGTGCTCGGTCCTGATGCAGGAATAGGAAAATATCTCTATAGCGGACTGGATTACTTGGAGTATTATTCTCAGATGCCAGCCCATAATACGGTGGTAGTAGATGGTGTATCGAGCTATCCGGTGATGATGTCGCAGCATGCCTTCAAGGTTATTTCTGCCTATCCTGAGGTAAGTGCAGAGAAGCCTGCGAGCAAGAAACTCTCAGAACAGAAGATTTCTTATCAGAAAGAATCTGATGTAAAAGTAGAGAGTCTGGATAATATGACTTACACCACAGTAAGCTTCCTTGAGCCAGAAACACAGGCAGAGCAGCAGCGAACCACCGCCATTGTGAAGACCAGCGATAAGGGCGGTTATTACATCGATGTATTCCGCAGCCGAAAGAAGGAAGGGGGCGACAAGACCCACGATTACTTCTATCATAACCTGGGACAGGAGATGAAAGTGATGGATGCTGCAAGCGGTAAGGCGTTCGATATGAAGCCTACCGAGGAACTTGCCTTCGCTGGCGGTCATCTCTATGCTTATTCCTATATATATAATAAGGTAAGTACCGAAATGACTTCTTCTGTAAAGACCCAGTTTGTAACTCGGATAGAAGATGAAAAGGTGGTGGCAGCGATGGATAACCAGAAGGAGATTACGATGACGATGTGGATGAAGGCGGATGAAAACCGCACCATCTTCCAGGCGCTTTCTCCTGAAAACAGAGAATACGAACGTATGCCTAACCAGCCTTATAAGGTAATCGACCAGCCGGTATTGACCTTTGTGGCTCGCCAGAAAGGTGAGGCGTGGAATCATCCTTTCGTCTGCGTATATGAACCAAGTTCTGATACAGAACCGGGCGATATCGCATCAGTAGATTACTTTACGCCAAGTGAGCAGGGTGCCGTGGGCATCATCGTGAAACTGAAGAATGGAACCGAGCAGCGCATCGTCTGCTCAGAGAATGGAAAAGTTAGCCTTTCTAATTAATTCAAGTTTCGCAAGTTCAGAAGTTAATGAAGTTAAAGGAGTTATCGCTCCCTACGGTCGCTGAGGAGTTAAGACAATAGTCTTTTTGGCGTAGTTATTAAGCTGCAAGACATACGTCTTAACTCCTTAACTTCCTTAACTCCTTTGACTTCCTGATATGCGAAAATTCAGTAATGTTAGGTGTTATTTTAATATAGCCCAGTTCGTAATCTTGTTTAATGCGTTTTGGTATGAGTCTCCATACGCATTCTTTTCCTTTGCTGGTAATTGGCCAAATGGCCACACAATCATGAGGAGCTGTTGAATAGTTATAAACATATTTGTCAATATAATCTTGCTCATAGCCTTCATCTTGCAGTTCTTTTATAGATTTTCCACAACCTTCGAATTTTCCAGTCTTTTTATTGATAAATATTGGATATGTTTGGTTTGGACGCTCTGCTTTATTGAACGTGCTTAGTGTCATACCTTCAAAAGGCGGCCGATTAGTACCTCCACAGAAATCTATAATTAACGGTTTGAACTCTTTATCTACAACAAATATTAGATATTCGTGTTGATAGTTGAAACCTCCAGATGGTTTTCCTCCTGATGTTTGTACTGTTATCGTAACGATTTGTTTTGTAGAGAAGAGCTCTTTAAGTATAGTTATTAATGAAATGAATTCATGGAATCCAATGCTTATAATTAAAGCACCATCCTCGCTTAATAACTTCTTCATCAATACGAGACGAGGATACATCATGCAGAGCCACTTGTCGTGTCGGCTCAAGTCTTCTCCTTCTTTGCCCACTACTTCTCCAAGCCATTTCTTGATATGAGGGTCGTTAACATTGTCGTTATAAACCCAATTCTCGTTACCTGTGTTGTAAGGAGGGTCTATATAGATGCATTTGATTCTTCCCTCATACATGGGCATAAGAGATTTGAGTGCCAACAGATTATCTCCATGGATAATCATGTTGCCACTATGGGTTGGTTCTGTTGTCTGCCCTTTTTCGGCAGAATAACCGTATTGATGTTCCAATACATGATAGGACACATCATTATGATGCCCCACCACTTTGTCTTTTCCTATCCAATTAAGTGTTGGCATAATGTGCTATAGCTAAAAAGGAGCGTAGAACTATCTTGTCAGAAAAAACGGGCTTTTTAAACGAACAAATGCCTAAAGATGGAGCATAAAAGAAGCGTGAGCTTCCCTTATCTACATCCTTAGGCATTTGGCGTGGCCCGTTAATCCAAGATAAGTTCAGCCCACGCTATAGCATGGGCATTTACGAACTTATTCTATTGGATTAACATCTTATCTATCGCCAAATTTCAAGGATGTTCCGAATAAATAGTAAACGCGTAATTATGATTACTTCAATATGTTATGTCAATGTTTCTTTGTTTCTGTCTGTTTCTTATATCCTTATTTTTAAATGGTTGGGCAATATTGTTATATTCTAATATTAAAGAGAGAGTATGATTAAGCATTGGTCTCATGTGAATAGTTAGCATAGTTACCCAAAATTTGTTCGATATGGATAACTTCTGGGCATGAATCCCATGTGAAGCCACCTCCCATTAGATACCAGTTGCTTCTTTCTTTAACAGGCACTTTCTTCATGCTTGGAAAAGCAGAAATAGGCATCGTTATAGAACGACCGTCTTGCAGGGTAACTTCAAACTTACCTCTCTTAGGGAACGATACAGCCTTGATTTTAGGCTTCACATTCCAATAACCTTCATTCTGATACATATTCTTACTTTTTTATTTTTATTATTCTTATAGTTTTACCTTCCTTGAATTGCTTCCATTGGTAAAGCAGTTTAGTTTGGTATCTCTTTGCTATATCAAGAACCTCTTTGACTTGTTTGTCAGTGAGGTCTCCTTGTTTTGCCATTTCTACTTCTGGCTCCAACCAAATCTTACAGAGTTCTTCTGTTCCTCGCTTACCTACATGAACATGAGCTCTGTTCTCATGGAAATCTGTGTTATAGAACAGAAAGTTCCAAATGATTTTGGCTGTTATGTATAGAAGGACTTTAGGCATAAATCCCCTCCTTCATGATTCTTTGTTTAAGCAAGCCATTCATCCTGTCTCTTACCCTAACCATATCGACCTTGGCTCCAAACAACTTTTCCAAGTCGGTTTGTATCAAGTCTAATGTCAAGAAAGAAGGAGCCTTGCCTTCGTAACAAACGTCAACATCACTCTCGTCAGTCTGTTCACCACGAGCTACTGAGCCAAAGATGCCAATCTTTGTCAATCCATATTTTGAAGTAGCGATACTCTTGTACGACTTCAAAAGGTTTAGTATTTCAGATGTCGTCTTCATTGTTATAATATTTATGTCCTATATTTCACTCTTTCATACCCTTCGTAATAGCATGATAGCTCGATGCCCTTGAAGATGACTTCTCGGTTACGTGATTTTATCTTGTAAGATGCTTCATTACGAACCCACTGCAAAAATACAAACTTTTTTCTAAACTCTCGCATAAATGAGGGAAATATTTTCATTTATCATTCGTTTTAAGTAATAAGTCCATTTAGTACGTATTATCCATATAAGCGATAGATACACCCAATAGTGTTGCCTTTTAGTCCCTACTAGCGATTGAGCCTCGTCCCTAGTACCGATTGAGCCTCGTCCCTAATAGGGATCAAGCCTCGTCCCTAGTAGGGACTAAAAAGCTCCGCTATAGGGATGGAAACAATGATAAAGTAATAACGAAACAAAACAATATAGAATATGACATGTAAAAATCGAATGAAGGGTGTTTTGCTCTTCTTGTTCTTAATATGGGGTGTAGTAGAGCAAGTGTATCCTCAGCAAGCATTGCAGTCGCCTGACGGCAAATACAACTTCGTCTTCGAACAGAAAGACGGAAGATTAACCTATCATCTCGACTATGCAAATAAGCAGGTGATAGAAGAGGGGGAACTGGGTGTGAATATCGACAACCATCTGGTGGAGTCGGCGATGGGCATCCCAGTAGATAACAGCAAGGTTCTACTCGATTTAGTCGCTATAGCGATGCTATTTTCTCCTATTCTCCGCATTTTTGCGGAGAATAATGCGAATAATCTCCGCAAAACTTGCATAATCCGATAAAATGCTTTATATTTGCGCCAAAAGAATCAATTATGAGGGAAGCAACAATGTATATTTGGCAGCAAGAGGATTGGCCTCACATCATCTGAACAAATCCTCCATTGTGATAACGCTTTGTACTCGTCCTGCATACTCATTGAATTTCAATCCGTATGTCGTGACAAGCGTTAGGTGGAGGGCATTCTTGCATTTGGTCTCTTCCACGAATGTACTGAGTTTATGGCGCAAGTTCTTGTCGTAGGATGCATTGATGGAGAAATCGTCCTCACAGAATTTCATTTCGCAGATATTGCTAACATGGTCAGCACGGTCTATCACCAAGTCTATCTGTGCCCCATCTTTTTCCTTGCGACTTTTCCAAGGAGTAGCTTCTGTTTGCACGCCACTGATGCCAAGGGCTTGCTTGATTTGTGGCAGGTGATAGAAGCAAAGTGACTCAAAAGTAAACCCTCTCCATGCCGTAAGGGCAGGAGTGAGCAGGTTGTCTTGCCAAAAACGAGGATTGGTGGTCTTTTTGCCATCTATGAAAGAGAGGTAGAACTTGCTGTAGAAGTCGGTGAGGCGATAATAGACTTCTCGCTTCGGATAGCCATATTTGACATAGGATGCTATAAAGTCACTTACTTCTAATGTCTTTAAGGTTGCAGATAAGCCTCCACCATCAGGCATTTTAGTTAGCTCCGTAATTTCCTTTCTCGTAAAACCTTGTTGCTTTTGGGCAAGCAGTCGAACTATCTTCTTGCAGTCTTCGGCATTGGTGAAGAGAGAAGAGTAGAGACGGTCGAACTCCAAGCTTAGTTTGGCATTAGATTCGAAGAATAGACGGTCGATGTTTTGTGCCAGACTTTTCCCTTTTTGGAGCATAGATATATAATAAGGTATGCCACCTGTAGCCATGTAGCATTGCACTTGGTCATACTTCGACATCACAATACCATTTTCCTTGTAATAACTTTCACATTCGCCCAAAGTGAATGGGCGAAGCTTAATCTCGTCGGTCGTTCTGTCGAAGAGACCTCCTCTGTTGTTGAGCAACTTGTCTGAAATCCAAGATGTCGCAGAACCGCAAACTATCAGCATCAAGTTCTCTCTTCCTGCTCCCCATCCATTCCAGAAATGTTCCAGTGCTGTGATAAAGCCTGAGCGTGGAGTGTCCATCCAAGGCAACTCGTCGATGAAGACAACTTGGCGTTTGCTTTGGTCTTGCTTTTCCAAGAGTTTGATGAGTGCATCAAATGCTTCCAACCAGTCGGTCGGAACTGTCTTGATGTCACTGCCGTATTTGACGAGTGAAGAATAGAAGTTGCTGAGCTGATGCTCCTTCAGTTTCTTTCCTTTCAACTCGTATGGTGACAGACCAGTATGATAGAAGGTGAGTTTCTTGTCCAACAATTCCCTAACCAGAAATGTCTTTCCCACTCGTCTTCTGCCATAAACAACAGCAAACACAGGCTTGTTTGCCTGGTATAGAGCCTCTATCTCTTTGATTTCCTGTTCTCTTCCGATAATCTTCTGTGCCATACGCTTAGTCGTTATTCCGCTGCAAAGATACTAAAAATATTGTTTGGCGCAAAATAACGAACGGTTATTTTGCGCCAAATGGGTTAAAAAAGGCATTTGGCGCAGAATAACGATATTTTTTTAAGTATAAACATAGTTCGCTACGTAATATGATCGAATAGATTCCGTAATGAATATAAAAAATGTAGTGAGATATGAAGAAGTGAAAAGTGCATTAGGTATTGTCCCTTCAAAAGCAGGAAAATGTGATGAAGCGATCAAAAACATTAGGAATTTTGTGACATAGTAGGTTTTTCTGCCTCATTTTCGATTTATCTGCCTCATTTGACATCAAAATGAGGCAGATAAATTCGTTTTTGGGCATATATTACCAAGACCGACATCTCCGCCTTTTGCCCAGACATCAGTATCAGCACCATCGAACGAACATTAAAAGAAATGCTGGATGCTGGAGAAATCCAAAAAGTAGGGAAAGGAAGAGGCACGGGATATATTGTCAAATAAAAGATCGACCATTTCTTTTCTTGTGTGCAAACAATATTTGAAGAGCAAACAATGTAACTATTCAGCAACTCCTATAAATAGGGACTGCTGAATAGCAACCAATTAAAATTTGGCGTTGAAAAAATATTAATTGTTGTACCTCTTGATTCACGCCTATTGTTAGACACGACAAACTTTCTCTATCCCAAAAATGCCGATAAACTGAGTCTCTTCTCTATGAAGGGCTTCATTCATTCGCTCTAATTCTGCCCCTCTATCTATGAGTTTCTTAAATTCCATAAGCTTTGCATTAGAAATATCTTGCACAAAGATAATCTTTTTCAAAGAGATTTCCAAATGTCTGATAATTAAAGTGATATTTATTGTTGAACTTTAACTAAAGTTACTTGCTTGGGTAATCAGCTTCGTTTGCATAACGAATAAGAAACTTAAGAAATATGGGGGAATGCGTCATAAGAAAAATTGCAGATTTCTTGGTCGTCTCAAGAAATAATCGTATCTTTGCTGCGGATTTTTATGGAATATCCTCAGTAGTGTTGCGGATTTTCATTGAAAATCCGCAGTAAAAACGATTAAATGATTCAATGATGTTTGAACGTATATGTCACATAGATAAAGAGTTAGAAGATAGTATATTCTTGTTTGGTGCTCGTCAGACAGGAAAAAGTACTTTTTTGCGTCAGAAATATCCCGATGCAATCTATATTGACTTGTTGGATACCGCAATGAAAGGACGATTGAAACGTCGCCCCACATTGTTGTATGAGATGCTTTGTGACAAATCGGAGGGTACACTTGTCATTATTGATGAAATACCTGAGGTGCCAGAATTGCTCAACGAAGTACATCGCTTAATGTCTGAAAAGAACTTGGTGTTTATCTTGTGTGGCTCCAGTGCTCGCAAGTTGAAACGTAATGGGTATAATACTTTGGGTGGAAGGGCATATCCTGTATATCTTTTTCCATTTGTAACGACAGAGATTCCTAACTTCAATCTCCAGCAAGCTATTAACTATGGAATGTTGCCGCCTCATTATTTGGCAAAGAATCCACATCGTCGTCTATCTGCTTATATAGATGTCTATTTGAAGGAAGAAATCAAAGAAGAAGCTTTGGTTCGTAATCTGAATGCGTTCCAACGTTTCTTGGAGGTTGCTGCCCTTACGGATGGCGAGATGGTAAACAATAACAATATAGCCCAAGATTGTGGGGTTAGTGCCAATACGGTAGTTAGCTATTTTGATATATTGGAAGATACGTTGTTGGGATTCCGTATGCCAGCTTATACGAAGACTTTGAAGCGCCGCTTGGTGCAAGCTCCTCGCTTCTATTATTTTGATGTTGGAATCGTCAATCATTTATTGCATCGAAAGGAGTTGGTGCGAGGTACGGCTGAGTATGGACATGCCTTCGAACATTTAGTTATTCAGGAATTGCGTGCATGGCTTTCTTATTCTGAGAGTGAAGAGAAGTTGAGCTATTGGCGTACTTATACGGGATTAGAGGTTGATGCGGTGATTGGTGATGCCCGAATTGCGATTGAAATCAAGTCGGTGGAAGAGGTTATGTATCGCCATTTGAAGGGACTGAAGGCTTTTGCGGAAGATTATCCTGACAGTCGCCAATTGGTAGTCTCCTTGGATCCGATAAACCGACGCATGGGAAACATTGAATGTATCTACGTGTTGGATTTTTTCAAGATGTTATGGAAAGGACAAATCTGATGAAGCAGACGTGCGTTGGCTTGCAGGTCTATTTCTTGAAATTGCAGATTCTTGATGCAATATTTATGGAATTGTGCCGTTTTTCTTATATAATCATTCTCAAAATATGAATAGTATGAAAAAGTATATGATGGCAGTCGCCTTGATGGTGCTTTCTGTAATGACAGCCGTGGCGCAAGATGTAGAAAATCCTGTGGGGAAAATATCTGTTATCCCTCGTATTGGTGTGGTGCTCTCTAATTGGAGTAATAATAAAATCTATTTCACGACTGAAGAAAATGCTGACTATATGAAATCCAAATATCAAGCTGGATTTATGGGCGGTGTTGATTTCGAATATCGGGCTACTGAACAGGTGGGCATCAGCTTGGGAGCTTATTATGCCAAACAGGGCTTCCGATGGCCAAGTTATCAGACGGAAAGTAAGGACAATGGCAAGACGGTGCTGACGGGGTATAACAACCAGCACGTGGACCTGAACTATATTCAAGTGCCTCTGATGGTGAAGGCCTACGTCACACGCCAGTTGGCTTTGCTGCTGGGCGTACAGGCTGGCTTCCTCTTGGGTAATGCTAAATATAAGGGGGATTCTTCGGAAATTACGATTGATAATTCCGGCCATTCGGTGTATGAGGAGAAAGAATCCTTTGATGAGAAATGGCCAGCTAAGAAATGTGATGTCTCTATTCCGATTGGCGTGGCTTACGAGTATCAGAATGTGATATTGGATGCGAGATATCAGTTAGGATTGAGCAAGGTGGATAAGATGGCCAATATGCCAAGCCAGTCTAAGACAAATGCCTTTACGGTTTCTGTGGGCTATCGTTTTACGCTGTAAATCCTCTCTCTTAATCCCCCTGATGCAGGAAAATCAATCATTTATTGCATCCAAAAGAATTTGTTAATAAGTATTCTTCTTATTTGATTCGTATTAATAATAAACAATAACGATGAAAATAGGAAGAATACTTTTTTTGATGTCTGCTCTTGCCTTCTCGCAAGCGGGAATGGCAAATCATCAGGCTTCGGATAAGAACTCTGCGGCAGACAAGATGTAGGTGCTTGATGTGGATAAGCAATTAGAATATTGCCACAAGCAAGTGGGTAGAGCCTTGGATGAATTGCGCCAGAAGGATGGCAGTTATGACTTCTTGATGGAACCGCGCAATATCCTGAAGGGCGACAGACAGAAGGGATGGAACTGCCGCAAGGCAACTCCTGAGGAGTGGTGCGACGGATTCTGGCCGGGCATCTTCTGGATGGATTATCAGAACACCAAGGATGAGGCTGTACGCAAGGCTGCTGAGGGCTATACGGAATCTTTGAAGGAAACGAGCGATGAACTCGTTCCTCTCTGGGATATGGATGATCCACGTGGGGTGAAAGGTGGCGCTCCTAAGGATGCCAGTGCTGCTTGTGTTGTGGCAGATGCCTTGTTGGAACTCCAGCAGTATGTGGGAGGTGAGAAAGGTGAGGAATATAAGCTGTTTGCCTTGCAGTCTTTGGCTCAGTTGAGTACAGACCGATACCAGAGCGGCAAGAAGAATGTAGCTTTCCTCATGCACAGTACAGGTCATCATCCTGCAGGAAGTGAGATTGATGCCAGTATCATCTATGCCGACTACTATTATCTGGAGGCATTGATGAGAGCAAAGGCATTGAAATGATTGAGACTTGTAGCTAAGGTTTAGGTTTATATTAAAATTATTTAGTTTGGTTTTTAGATTGTCAAAGGATAACAAACAGAACAGTCAATCGGGTTTTGTAAAATCTGTTGACTGTTTTTTTCTTGTTACTAAAGCATTGATAAATCCCGCGAGAAAAATTTTCCCCTGGGCAGAGAAAAATTTTTTCTTGCCCAGGGAAAAATGAAAGTGGGGTATGGGAGGCTTTCTGCAAGACTTTCTTTCCCATGCCCATGACAAATAATCAGTCTTCGGATAAGAGGTCTGTGGCAGATTTTGTATATATGTTATTCAATCACCCAATCCTCTATATTTCCCTTGGTGGAATCGAAATTGATGCCAACCTTGGTGATAGGCTTGCTGCTGAGGGCGAAGCGTTGGCGATAGTTCTTCAGATTGATCTGTTGCATCGCCGCCTTGGCGTTCTTGTTCAATTTCAGTTCGATAATGTAGAGGTGGGTCTTGGTGAGCAAAACAATATCTACTCTGCCATTTGGCGTATGTACTTCCACGTCCACCAGATAATCTGTCAGGAGCGAGAATATGATGAAGAGCATCTGCTGATAATGACCTTCATAATTGGTTACGTTACAATAAGGAATAGTACCCAGAAAATCTTGCAAGAGATGCAAGGCTCCATCCATATTCTGCTGGTCCAGAGCTTGGGCGAAGCGACGAGCTGTTGTCGTGGTGGCAAGTGTATTGTGAGTAACATACGCTGGGATGAGAGCCTTGGTCAAACCTACTTTCACTTCCTTGTTGGGTATGTCAAGGGTATAATAGTTGTAGTCCTTGTTGTAATCCTTGATGGTGATGTAGCCGCTCTGGTAGAGCAATGGCATGATGGTATTCATATTCTCCGTTGGTGCATCAAATTCACTCTCGTCAGCTTCAATGCGACCGATGTCAGTAGGAAGCGTATCTAACTTTTTCATCGTATTGATGAGATAGGTTGGCGTTCCAGAGGCAAACCAATAGGTACCCAGTTCTCGTTTTGCAAAGCAATTGAGCAGACTGTATGGATTGAACACATCTGGCGAAGCCTTTGAAAAATGATAACCATCATAATATTCCTTGAGCTTGGCAGTAGTCTGATCTACTGATAGGTCTTGAGCCTTGGCAAGCATCTCTATATCTTCTGACATATTCTCCAATAGCTCTTCCTTAGTGATGCCGCAGATACCTGCATACTCGTCATCCATAGAGATGTTGGTGATATTGTTCAATTCGCTGAAAATGCTGAGTTGCGAGAATTTTGTGATACCAGTGAGGAAGACAAAGCGAAGCTTGCCTTCTCGCATTTTCAATGGGCTAAAGAAATTGCGCATGATATTACGCAATTCGTCAAGCTGCTCTTTCTCATGAGCCACATCAAGCAAAGGTGCATCATACTCGTCGATAAGTACAACCACTTGCTTGCCTGTCTTTTCGTAAGCAAAGTCTATAAGGTCTTTGAGGCGGAGGTTGGCATCAATCTTTTTGCTGTGATAGCCCCACTTAGTCTCTTGTTCTTCTAGTACATCTGCTAAATATCTCTCCAATTGTTCCTTCTCCATGTGCTTACCTCCACTCATGTCGAAGTGCAGCACAGGATACTCAGTCCATTCTTTCTCCAGATTCTCCATGGCAAGTCCTTTGAAGAGTTCCTTTTTACCCTCGAAGTAACTTTGCATGGTTGATACCAGGAGTGACTTTCCAAAACGGCGTGGTCGTCCCAAGAAGAAATGTTTACCGCCACTATGTGACATTCGGTAAATGTATTCCGTCTTGTCAATATAGAGAAGATCTCTGTGGATAATCTCCTCAAATGTCTGTATTCCTATTGGATATAATTTCAGTGCCATAGCTTTCTGTTCTGATTGTGAGGGCAAAGATAAGCAAAATAATCGAAAGTTGCAAAAAACTATGTCATTATTTGGTGTTTAAGTCTATTCTCCTAATAGATTCCATATGATAGATATATAAACGATATGATATATCCTTCTTTGTAATTATTTCCTTCCGAATTTTACCTGCTTGTTTTAAGTTAATGTAGCACTCAAAGACAGGATTGCTGCATAAAAAAAGATTCTCATTTCACAACTTTACGTATCAAAAAATATGAGTAAAGCTTTATTCTGGTCTCATGTCGTACGACTATAAACTCCTATGTTGTACGACTATAGCGCTCATTCCTCATCTATACTATTAAGTATTCACCCAACCTTTAGTTCATAAAGGAGTGGATGACTCGAAAATGGTAGCTAAGGATATGTTGTACAACCTGTAAGAAACGAATAAAAATAAGTTGGGCTGCCAGAATATCCTGGCAGCCCTATTACGTTAGTATGTTATGAAAAATTTGAGAGAAATGAAACTTCACAGTTTCGAATTGTTTTACTAAACATGATTCTTTTTATATAGAGAAAGCATAGAAATTACTACTTTAATATGGTGGGAGAGGCTTGATCAACAGTCATTTTGTCGATGCTGGTGTGCTGCATGGAATCTACTTTTGCAGAATCTCCACTCAATGCAACAGAAGCGCCTCTTGTCGCCTTGATAACTCCCACGTTTTCAACATTCTGAGAATCTTCCTGGAATGGAACTTGGGCAGCATTGCCCAAAGTGAGGAAGATGGCTACGACAGCGGCAGCCTTGAATAATGGCTTCAGGCGCTCTGTCAGCGATACAACCTTTGCCTTGTTAGGCTCCTTGGTGTATTCATCTTCAATCATAGCCATCATCTTCTGGTCGAACTCCTCACCCAAAGCCTCGTTCTTGGTCTCGCTCAACTCATAGGTAAAGAGAGACTTATACGGCTCCAGCTCGGCAGGAAGTTCATCCTGGCTGAAGAATGTGCGGAGGATGTTCTCTTCTTCCAAAGAGGTCTCGCACTTCCAGTAGCGTTCCAAAAGTTGGTTGATGTACTTATAATCCATATCTGTCGAATTGTTGAAATCTTTGTTTTACTGTCTGACGAGCTCTGAAGATATTTACTTTTACTTGTTCCTCGGTTATTTCCAGAATTTCAGCTATTTCCCTGTATGCCTTTCCTTCGATATCTCTCAGTTGCAGGCAGGAGCGCTGTTTCTCTGGCAGCTCGTCTATCATTTTTCTCACGATGTCCAGCTTGTCTTTCTGAATCATTCGCTCGGATGGGGTAGAAGCGGTGTCTGGCTGCTCTATCTTCTCGTTTTCTATCGAATCATTCTGATTTTCTTTCTTCTTGATGCGATCGAGCGAGAGATTGCGGGCGATGGTGAGGCTGAATGCCTCGATGGATTCCAAATCCTGCCATCTTTCGCGGGCGTTCCAGACTTTAATCATTGTATCCTGCACGACATCTTCTGCTTCCTCCCTGTTGAGAGTAATGCGCAGAGCCAGTCTGAAGAGTTTATTCTTCAGTGGCAAAACATCGTTTCGGAAACTGATTTCTTTCATCCCTCTATTATCACTGACGACTATGTTATAAGAAAGTTACAACCAATCTTAAATTATTTCTATTTTTAACTCTTATTAAGGAATGAAGGGCAAATGAATTCTTCACTCTTCGTTCTTCACTCTTTACTTAATCACCGTTCCGTGCTTTCCGTCAATGGCAGTAGCGAGGGTGATAATCACTTCCTTTACTCCTGCATCGATGGCTGCGAGTGCATTCTCCAATTTTGGAATCATGCCACCTGCTACGGTTCCGTCTGCTTTGTATCTCTCAAAATCGGCATGGGTAATCACAGGAATCACGCTATCGTCATCGTCTGGATTGCTGAGCACGCCTTTCTTTTCAAAACTGTATATCAATGTCACATCGTAGTAAGGAGCCAGTGCCTTGGCGGTCTCGCTGGCGATGGTGTCGGCATTGGTGTTGAGGATATTGCCCTTGCCGTCATGGGTCAGCGGAGCCATTACTGGGGTGATATCTTCTTCCAGCAATGTCTGGAGCATCTTGCCGTTGGCACGTTCCACATCGCCTACAAAGCCGAAGTCGATACCGTCCTTCAATGGGCGCTTATGACTGTGGATGACATCCATATCGGCTCCTGTCAGACCTAATGCATTCACACCGTTTGCCTGGAGTTTTGCCACCAGGTTTTTGTTGACCAGTCCACCATAAACCATGGTCACCACTTCCAGCATGTCTGCATCGGTGATACGGCGACCGTTCACCATCTTGCTCTCGATGCCGAGGGCTGCAGCTACCTTGGTGGCACGGCGCCCACCGCCATGCACCAATACCTTCTTGCCAGGAATGGCTGCGAAATCCTTCAGGAGCTGTGCCAACTGCTCGCTGTTTTCTACAATGGCACCGCCTACCTTTACTACTGTTACTTTTTCCATTGTTATAATGTTTAATGTGTAGTGTTTAATGTTTAATAGCAAAGCAATTGAATTCTTCACTCTTCACTCTTCGTTCTTCACTTACTGAAGATAAGTGTATCCGAAGAGACCATTGCGATAGGTGCCCAAGAATTCCTTGCCCTCATCGAGCGAAATCTTGCCTTCCTTCACACTCTTGGTCACCCACTGCTCCAACTGGCGGACGAGTTTCTTAGGATTGTATTGTACGTAGTCCAAAACCTCTTCCACGGTCTCGCCGTCGAATATCTGGTCGATGCAGTACTTGCCGTCCTTTACAGAGATATGGGCTGCATTGGTGTCGCCGAAGAGATTGTGCATATCTCCCAGGATTTCCTGATAAGCTCCTACGAGGAACACACCGAGATAGTATGGCTCGTTCTTCTTCAATGGATGAAGTGGGAGTACGTTGCCGATATGACCATCGGTCACGAAATTCGCTATCTTTCCGTCGCTGTCGCAGGTGATGTCCTGCAGGGTGGCGTTGCGGGTAGGACGCTCGTCCAGGCGCTGGATAGGCATGATAGGGAAGAGCTGGTCGATGGCCCAACTGTCTGGCAGGCTCTGGAACAGGGAGAAGTTGCAGAAATACTTGTCTGCAAGAATCTTGTCCAATCCTCTGAGCTCCTCAGGCACATGCTTCATGTGCTTGGCAAGGTTGTTGATCTCGTGGCACACACTCCAGTACATCGCCTCAATCTCTGCACGGGTCTTCAGATCTACGATGCCGTGAGAGAAGAGTTGCAATGCCTCTTCACGTATCTGCTCTGCATCATGCCAGTCTTCCAGCATGTTGCGTGGATTCAGATTGTCCCATATCTCATACAGGTCCTTGACCAATTGATGGTCGGTTTCCTTTGCCTCAAACTCCTCTGGCATTTCCGGCAGGGAAGCGGTCTCCAATACGTCGATGACCAATACGGAGTGGTGGGCTGAAAGCGAACGGCCACTCTCGGTGATGAGGTTAGGATGCTCGATATTATTCTTGTTGGCTGCATCCACGAAGGTATAGACACAGTCGTTCACATATTCCTGGATGGAGTAGTTCACGGAACTTTCGCTGCTGGAAGAGCGGGTGCCGTCGTAATCCACGCCAAGACCACCACCACAATCTACGAAATCTACATTGTAGCCCATCTTGTGGAGGTTGATATAGAACTGTGCTGCTTCGCGGAGGGCAGTCTGGATGCGGCGGATCTTGGTAATCTGGCTTCCGATGTGGAAGTGGATGAGGCGCAGACAGTCGTGGAAGCCCATCTCCTCTATCTTGTTGAGGGCGGTAAGGAGTTCGGCACTTGTCAAACCGAACTTCGATGCATCGCCACCACTCTCAGCCCATTTGCCAGAGCCTGAAGAAGCAAGCTTGATGCGGATGCCGATGTTGGGTTTCACATTGAGCTTGCCTGCCACCTTGGCGATGATATCCAGCTCGTTGAGTTTCTCCACCACGATGAAGATGCGCTTGCCCATCTTCTGTGCCAGCAAGGCAAGTTCGATATAACTCTCGTCCTTGTAACCGTTGCAGATGATGAGCGAGTCGCTCTGAGCCTGCACGGCAATGACGGCATGAAGTTCTGGTTTGGAACCCGCCTCCAGTCCGAGGTTGAACTTCTTACCGTGAGAGATGATTTCCTCCACGACAGGCTGCATCTGGTTTACCTTGATAGGATAGATGACAAAGTTTTCTCCCTTGTATCCATACTCTCCCTTGGCTTTCTGAAAACAGCTGGCTGTCTTCTCAATGCGGTTGTCGAGGATGTCTGGGAAACGGAGCAATACAGGAGCGTTGATGTCCCGTAAAGCCAACTCGTCCATGATGTCGCGCAGGTCTATCTGCGTATTGTCCTTGCATGGAGTTACATAGACATCACCCTTTTCGTTGATGCCAAAGTAAGAAGTGCCCCAACCGCTGATGTTGTAGAGCTCCTTCGAGTCTTCAATAGTCCATTTCTTCATTTTCTGTTCTTGTTCTTGCTATTAGTCTGTATTATAAATGCTGTTTTGATATTGACGTGATAAAGGTAAGCTACCTTTTTCTGCGGGTGCTTACCTTTACTGATCATTCTTTTTTAAATGCCCAACTGCTTGCGTAGCTGCTGGACGGTATTATTGATTTTATCGAAATCATCCATCACGCTGATGTCGAATATATGCTTTGCCTTGCTGTAGAAAGGCTCGCGCTGCTTGAGCTGTTCTCTGATGAATACCTGAACCTCCTCTGGTGTCTTGTTGAGCAGCAGAGGGCGTACTCCCTTGCCCATCTTCAGATGTTCGTAAAGTGTTTCTGCGGATGCTTTCAGATAGACGGTTTCTCCGCATTGGTTCATATAGTCTATGTTGTCGAAGAAGCAAGGTGTGCCTCCACCGCAACTGACGATAACATTCTCAAACTCAGCCACTTCGTGCAGCATGTTGTGCTCTATCTGTCGGAATCCCTCTTCTCCCATTTCGTCGAAGATTTGCTTCACGGTCTTGCGCATCCTGCTTTCTATATACCAATCCAGGTCATAAAACATGATGCCGAGTTCCTTGGCAAGGGCTTTGCCGACAGTTGTTTTGCCGGCGCCCATATATCCTATGATGATGATTGATTTCATTTCTCTCTTGTTGTTCTATCTGCGTTTTTATTTCCTGCGACGTGCCGTTTTTGGCTCCGGTGCTTCCTTGATGATGGTCATGCACTCTTCATAGGTGAGTGCTTCTACATTCTCCATCTTGTTCTTTGGGAGTCGGTAGTTCTTACCATCGTAGGCGATGTAAGGACCATATTTTCCGTTCAGAAGTTCCAGCTTCTCATCTTCGGCGAAGCTCTTGAGGTGACGTTTCTGCTCAGTCTCTCTCTTCTCCTGAATGAGTTCGATGGCTCTGTTGAGAGTGATGGTCATCGGATCTTCTCCCTTAGGAATGGAAACATACTTGCGGTTGTGCTGCACGTATGGACCGAAGCGACCTGTACCTACGCTCACCTTGGTGCCCTCAAACTCTCCGAGTTCGCGAGGAAGCTTGAAAAGTTCCAGTGCCTCTTCCAGCGTAATGGTTTCGATACTCAGGTTGGAAGGGAGCTGGGCAAAGAGTGGCTTGTCCTTGTCTTCGGCAGAACCGATCTGTGCCACAGGACCAAATCGGCCTATCTTGACGAATACCGGTTTGCCTGTCTTTGGATCTGTTCCCAATTCTCTTTCGCCAGCCTTGTGCTCGCTGCGGGCATTCATCACCTTGCTTACTTCCGGCTCGAAATCCTTGTCGAATGTCTTCATCCACTTGTTCCATTCGGTCTTTCCTTCGGCAATGTCATCAAACTTCTGTTCCACATTGGCTGTGAAGTTGTAGTCCATGATGCCAGGGAAGTTTTCCATCAGGAAGTCGTTGACAACGATTCCGATATCTGTAGGCAGCAGTTTTCCCTTTTCGTTGCCTGCTATTTCCTTCTTCACTTTCTGTGTCACCTTGATTCCCTTCAGCGAATCGATGGTGTAGGAACGCTCAACGCCCTTCTTGTCGCCCTTCTGCACGTATTCACGTTGCTGGATGGTGCTGATGGTTGGCGCATAGGTAGAAGGACGGCCGATTCCTAAGTCTTCGAGTTTCTTTACCAGACTGGCCTCGGTATATCTCAGAGGTGCTGCCGAGAATTTCTCTGTAGCGGTGATTTCGCGGCGCTGCAGTTCGTCTCCTTCCTTCATGGCAGGGAGGATGTGTGTTGCATCTTCTGTACCATCTTCATCATCAGTTGACTCGCGGTAAACCTTGATGAATCCGTCGAAGGTGATGACTTCACCATTGGCAACGAATTTCTCCTCAGCATTGTCGATATGAATGTTGATCGTTGTTTTCTCTATCTGCGCATCAGCCATCTGAGAGGCGATGGTGCGTTTCCAGATCAGTTCATAGAGTCGTTTCTCCTGACTGGTTCCGTCGATAGATGTCTCATTCATATAGGTAGGGCGGATAGCCTCGTGCGCTTCCTGTGCTCCCTTGGAATGGGTGTGGTAGGCGCGTGGCTGGCTGTATTCGCTTCCATATACCTTGATGATTTCATCCTTGCTGGCATTGGTGCAGAGGGTGGAGAGGTTGACGCTATCGGTACGCATGTAGGTGATGCGTCCGCTTTCGTACAACTTCTGGGCAATCATCATGGTCTGGCTCACGGTGAATCCCAACTTTCTGGCAGCCTCCTGCTGTAGGGTAGAGGTTGTAAAAGGAGGGGCTGGTGTGCGCTTCAGAGGTTTCTTGTTGACAGCTTCTACTGTAAACTTGGCATCCTTGCATTTTTCCAGAAAAGCCTCTACTTCCTCATGTGTTTTGAAACGCTTGTCCAGTTCTGCCTTCACTTCCGTAGCATTTCCGTTTTCGTTGATCAATGCGAAGATGGCAGAAACACGGTAGTAAGATTCGCTCTTGAACTTCTGGATTTCGCGCTCACGTTCTACGATGAGTCTGACGGCTACGCTCTGTACGCGACCCGCAGAGAGAGCAGGTTTCACCTTGCGCCAAAGTACTGGAGAAAGCTTGAAACCCACCAGTCGGTCGAGGACACGGCGAGCCTGTTGGGCATTCACTAAGTTCATGTCCAAGTGGCGTGGGTGCTGAATAGCATCCAAGATAGCCGGTTTTGTAATTTCGTGGAAGACGATACGGCTTGTCTTCTCTTCATCCAATCCGAGAACTTCGCAAAGGTGCCAGCTGATGGCTTCTCCCTCGCGGTCCTCATCGGAAGCCAACCAGATCTTCTTGGCTTTCTTTGCAGTTGCTTTCAATTCTGTAACGAGCTTTTTCTTTTCATCAGGAATCTCGTAGTCTGGTTCCATGGTTTGCTCGTTTATACTAAGTTCCTTCTTTTTCAGGTCACGAATGTGGCCGTAAGAAGACATCACCTTATAGTCTTTACCTAAAAACTCTTCGATTTTCTTTGCCTTTGCAGGGCTCTCGACGATTACTAAATTTTCTTGCATAAGCTTCTACACAATTACTTTTGGTTGCAAAAGTAAATAAACTTTTTGCTTATACCTTATTATATAGTGTTTTTTTTTAGTTTTTTAAATGTTTTGCGAGAAAAAAGATGGTTTGACAGAGCGAAATTCACTACATTTACAAAATACAGATGGAGTGATGTAAAACGGGGAGGACTGATGAGGCTCACCATGCGTTGCTGCAAAAAGCAGATGAAAGGAGCAGACAATAGGGGGCTGAAAAATAAAATACATAGTCCCACAGATTTCACAGATTATACAAATCTTTTTGAAGCCAAAAAAAATCTGTGTAATCTGTGAAATCTGTGGGACTATGTATGCGTATAGGGATTTGACTTATGGCACCCCCCTCATGGAACGAAGATTTATCTGTGGTTTAACGAAGATCCATTAGGAATCTGGTAAGTCCCTTTTTGATGGAATCAAAAGCAAACTTGTCTATATCTATTTCTGAGAATGGAATCCAGTAGTAGGCGGCAGCATCATCCATTGCTTCTATATGAGATAAGTCCTTGACCTTCACCTTGAAAAACATGTCGAGCGTATGAACTAAGAAGCCGGAATAAAGATAGGTGTTGGGATAGCTGAACTGATAGCTGACTTCCGTAGCTTCCAGACCCGTCTCTTCTTTTACCTCGCGTGCCATGGCCTCCTCACCCGTCTCGTCCATATCGACAAAACCGCCAGGCATGTCGAGCATGTCTTTGCCTGGGTCATTCTTACGGCGGACCACTAAGAGTTCATCCTTCTCATTGACGATGAGGGCAACTGTGGCGCTGCTGGCATTGAGGTAATAACTGAAACCGCAATCTTTGCACTTCTTGCTTTTGATGTTGTTGATCTCGAAATGCGGAGAACCGCATATCGGACAATACTGAAATTTGTCTAAAACGTGCATAATAGAATTATAAATTAGAAATTTCTCATTCCCAATTGTCTGTCCGGAATGGGAAGAGAGGCAGGCCGCCTGCATTCGCCATGTTGCCGAGCTGGAAGTTGCGGAAGCAATAGCGCAAAGCCACTGGCTTCTTTACCTCAGGACTGGTTACGATGATGCACTCGTTCCAACCGTCGTTGCCGCCTTCCTGCCAGAAATGCTTGGCTGTGGCAGGATGGAACACCTTGTCCTCGCCGGCTACCTCGAAGCCCTTGATGCCTTCAAAGCGGTTGTAGGCTCCGTAGGTGTTGTCGAAGTGAACCTTCACGGTGTCGCCAACAATCTTCATCTCCTTGAAGGTCATGCTCTCGCAGAAGAGTCCCTTCATGCCATAGGTCTTGCTCAGGGCCTGCAGGGCAAGGCGCTCGCCCACAGGCTGCTTCTGGCATGGATGAATCTGCTCTACCTCGTATGGATAAACCAGGTCTTCGGTGCACACGATGCCGCTGTTAGGAATCACCTTGGCAGCGTTAAACTGCTGCTCGCGGAGTCTTGGACCTGCATCGCCATTCACATCACCATTATGATAAGGTGCAATCTGCACGAAATAGAATGGCAGTTCGCCCTGCTTGAAGTCTCTGCGCCACTGGGCTACGAGGTCGGCAAGGCGCTGGGTGTATTGACCTGCCGGGTCGCCCACATTGGAGCAGCCCTGGTAGAAGAGAATACCCTTTACGCTGTAGTTGAGGATAGGATGGAAGGTTCCGTTGCCCCAGAGAAGAGGGTAAAGGAAGTCCCACTTGAACTTAGGATTCTTCGTCATCTTGATGGAGTCGAGGTCTTCCTTCGTGTTCTTTTTCAGATAGTCACGGTCTAACCAGCTCTCTACTCGGCTTCCGCCCTTGTTTGCCATCACCAGTCCCACAGGCACATTCAGCGCCTTGTTTACCACCTGCGCAAAGAAATAGCCGGTGGCTGAAGCATCGCCCACGGTTTCCGGGCTGATTACCTTCCATTCGCAGTTGGCATCGTCCAGCGGCTTGCTGCTCATCACGCTCGGAATCTTCACGTAGTGAACGCCTTTATACTGGTTGGCTCTCACCACCGCCTTGTTGTAGCCTTTCACAGGGCAGTTGCCGAATCCCTTGACTGGCATTTCCATGTTGCTCTGTCCGGCACAAACCCATACTTCGCCCGCTAAGATATTGTTGAGAGTTGTCTGATCTCCGTCATCGAAGGTGATGGAAAGCGGCGTATAACTGGCTTTTGGTGTCAACACCTTCACAGCCCATTTGCCGTCTTTCCCGGTTTTCACAGAATATTTCTGGGAAGACCAGGATGTGGCGACCTTCACTTCCGTACCAGGCTTGTCCCATCCCCAGAGATTGGCTTCTGAGTTCTGCTGGATAACCATGTTGTCACCGAGAATGTGTGGCAATTTAACTTTAGCCTGTGCTCCCAAAGTGATGAGAGCAAAGGCTGCTAAAGAAAAGAATTTCTTGTTCATTTTTTAGTGTATTAAGTTTATAATTTTTAATGGTTTTATCTGTCCATGTTGATGAATGTTGATAGAGTAAGTTAGTTAGAAACCTTTTCTTATAGAAGACCCTTGATGGTCTTATAGAAGACTCTTGATAGCTGCATCGATGTCCTTGATCTGTGCATCGCGAGCCTGCAAGGTATTGTTGCGGTCTATCAGGAAGAAGGTAGGGATGCTCTGCACATTATAGCTTGCCAAGCTTTGTCCCTGAATGCCATCTTCGTCGCGCACGCAAATCCAAGGGATTCCGGCAGTAGAAGTCTTCCAGAAATGCTCGTCTGGATCTACGGATACCTGATAAATCTCCAGACCTGCAGCATGATACTTGTTGTAAAGGTCGCGGAGCATCATGATACGTTTGGTACTCTCTCTGTTGGCAAAGAGATGGAAGTCGAGCAGCACTACCTTGCCCTTGAGGTCGGTAAGATTGCGTACCACACCCTTGTTGTCTGTCAGCGAGAGGTTGATGCATCCATTTACGCTCACCTTGCTGGCATCAATCTGTCGTTCTGCCATCTGGTTTTCCATGATGCGAACGTCCTTCATGCCCTGGATGGCGATGTTGTGGAGGTTCTTGCCACGCTCAGCGTTAGGATAGTAAGTATCCCAACTGGTAGCCACGGCAGCAAACACCTTGATGTCATCCTTGTTGTTGCGTGGATTGAACAATAGGGAGTTGGTTCCACCTATCTGAATGGTCTGGAAAAGAGCATAGTAGGAAGAAGCCTTCATTGGAGCCTTGAAGATATACCGGGTCTTGATGTCCTGTTTGTAGCTGTTGATCACCTGAGCTATCGCCACGTTCATGGAGTCAACTCCCATGTTTGGATTTTTGGTGATACTGTTGATGGTAGCCTGCAGGTTCATCTGCTTGAGCGACAGTTCCTTGATGGTAGAACAGTTCTCCGAACCTTCCACCTCGTATTTGTAAGCCATCGTAGGGTATGCAGCCTTTACGAAGATGGTTTCCGTAGAGTCAATAGAGAGGTTGATGGTCTGGTTGGCAATACGCAGGCGATAGAACTCAGGAGAAACAGAGTCCATGGCGTTTTCTTCGAAAGCGAAGGAACCGTCTTCGCCCAACTTCACCGAGTCTATTTTCTCAGGACCGTTCAGACCGATATTCTCCAGATAGAGCATGGAGTCCTTGGCTTCAGTAATGTTGCCGTTGATATGAAATTTCTTGTTATGACAAGAAGTGAGAGCCAGCGCAGCAACCATGATCACTGCCACTGAAAAGATTCTGGTTATTTTCATGAATTTCTGTATTTTGCAAAATTATCGACTGCAAAGGTAGCAATAAAATTGTGAATATGGTCTCTTAGATAGATAAAATATTTAAAAAAGCAGAAAATAGTTGCACATTTATTCGTTTATTAATAATTAAAAAGGTATCTTTGCAGCGTTTTAGATATTAGATGTTAGACAAAACAATAAGTTTTTAATTTTTAGATGAACGTAATTACAAAAAGTGTTCAGTTGCCTGATGGAAGAACCATCACAATTGAGACCGGAAAAGTTGCAAAACAGGCTGATGGTGCTGCGGTTCTCCGCATGGGTAACACTGTGCTCCTCGCAACTGTTTGTGCAGCAAAGGATGCAGTTCCGGGTACAGATTTCATGCCTTTGCAAGTAGATTACCGTGAGCAGTACAGTGCTGCTGGTCGTTTCCCTGGTGGTTTCACCAAGCGCGAAGGCAAAGCCAGCGATGAGGAGATCCTTACCTCTCGCCTTGTGGACCGTGCTTTGCGTCCACTTTTCCCTTCTAACTACCATGCAGAAGTTTACGTACAGGTAATGTTGCTCTCAGCCGATGGTGTTGACCAGCCAGATGCCCTTGCAGGTTTCGCTGCTTCAGCTGCCATGGCTTGTTCAGATATTCCTTTCGAGCACTACATCTCTGAGGTTCGTGTGGCTCGTATCAATGGTGAGTATGTTGTCAACCCTACATTCCAGCAGATGGAAGAGGCTGACATGGATATCATGGTTGGTGCTACCAAGGACAATATCATGATGGTAGAAGGTGAGATGAAGGAAGTTTCTGAGCAGGATCTCATTGGTGCCCTCAAGGTGGCTGCCGAGGCTATCAAGCCTATGTGCGAGCTCCAGTATGAGTTGGCTAAGGAGAAGGGTACTGACGTGAAGCGTGAGTACGACCACGAGATCAACGATGAGGAACTCCGTGAGCAGATTAAGTCTGAGCTTTACAAGCCAGCTTACGATATCAACCACCAGGCTTTGGAGAAGCATGCTCGTCAGGATGCTTTCGACAAGGTTTTGGCTGACTTCCTTGAGAAGTATGACGCAGCTCATACCGATCTCTCTGAGGAAGACTTGGAGGAGAAGCACGCTGAGGCTACCCGCTACTATGATGACGTAATGCGCGATGCTATGCGTCGTTGCATCCTCGATGAGGGCTTGCGTCTTGATGGTCGTGCTACTACAGATATCCGCCCTATCTGGTGCGAGGTGTCTCCACTCCCAATGCCTCACGGAAGCGCTATCTTCCAGCGTGGTGAGACTATGTCTCTCTCTACATGTACTCTTGGTACAAAGATGGATGAGAAGCTTATCGACGGTGTGCTCGAGAAGAGCTACCAGCGCTTCCTCCTTCACTATAACTTCCCTCCATTCTCTACAGGTGAGGCTAAGGCTCAGCGCGGTGTAGGCCGTCGTGAGATTGGTCACGGTCACTTGGCATGGCGTGGCTTGAAGGGTCAGATTCCTGCAGACTTCCCTTACACAGTTCGTTTGGTAAGCCAGATTCTGGAGTCTAACGGTTCTTCTTCTATGGCTACTGTTTGTGCCGGTACACTCGCCCTGATGGATGCAGGTGTTCCTATGAAGAAGCCAGTTTCTGGTATCGCTATGGGTCTTATCAAGAACCCAGGTGAGGACAAGTACGCTATCCTCAGTGATATCCTCGGTGATGAGGACCACTTGGGTGATATGGACTTCAAGACCACAGGTACCCGCGATGGTTTGACCGCTACACAGATGGATATCAAGTGTGATGGTTTGAGCTTCGAGATTCTCGAGGAGGCTTTGATGCAGGCTAAGGCTGGTCGTGAGCACATCCTCAACTGCATGATGGAGACAATCTCTGAGCCACGTGCTGAGATGAAGCCACAGGTTCCACGTATTGTAGCATTCGATATTCCTAAGGAGTTCATCGGTGCTGTCATTGGCCCTGGTGGTAAGATTATCCAGCAGATGCAGGAAGATACCGGTGCTACTATCACTATCGAGGAGACTGATGGTAAGGGTCACGTACAGGTATCTGCTCCTAACAAGGATTCTATCGATGCTGCTTTGGGTAAGATCAAGGCTATCGTAGCTGTTCCTGAGGTTGGTGAGGTTTACGAGGGTACTGTTCGTTCTATCATGCCTTACGGTTGTTTCGTAGAGATTCTCCCAGGTAAGGATGGTTTGCTCCACATCTCTGAGATTGATTGGAAGCGTCTTGAGACAGTTGAAGAGGCTGGCATCAAGGAAGGCGACAAGATCAAGGTGAAGTTGATGGAGATTGATCCTAAGACTGGCAAGTACAAGCTCTCTCACCGTGTGTTGATGGAAAAGCCAGAGGGTTATGTTGAGCGTGAGCGTCGTCCACGTCCAGAGCGTGGTGAGCGTCGCCCTCGTCGTGATGACCGTCATGAGGGTCGTGGAGAGCGTCCAGCTCGTCAGCCACGCCGTTATGAGCATCGTAATGATGAGCAGGCTCCTAAGGATTTCAACGATTCTTTGGATCACAACAATGATTAATCATCCGAAGAAAGTTGATTAATCATCATCAGATTCGAATATATATAATAAGGTGTATCTCAGCAATGGGATACACCTTTTATTTTTTTATATAAGTCCTGAATTTGAATTCCAGTAAGAGTAAATGATGAAGTTCTTCGATATATATATTAATTCTAATAATAATTTTTATGAAGCATTTCCGACGGTGTGCCATGGGCAAGTTTTTTTTCCTATCTTAATCACTTTTTTCAGCTCGTATAGGCATTTATCCTTCACCCTTCATCTTTTCGCCTGAAACCCCGATAAACACTGGGGTTCTGGAGATGAAGGGTAAAAAATCACCCTTCATCACCCTTCATCACCTGTCCTCTGAATGCTATTTCAGCCTTCATAGAGGACTACTTTTAGTTTTCATAGAGGACTGCTCTTAGTCTTCATAGAAGACACATTCATTCTTCATAGGTGGAAGAGCTAAAGACAATAGGTGGAAGAGCTAAACACAATAAGGAAGGACCAAGGCTTGGGGACACGATGCTCAAGCCTTGAGCAACCGATGCCCAAAGGGTGGGGACACGATGCCCAAGGCTTGGGCAACCTTGCTTAATGCGGTTTCTTGACTTTATAAAATAGCAAAAGTGACTTTTCCTGATTTCAGTAGACACTTTTTTACTTTATAAACTAAAAAGGTAGACACTATCAATTTCATAAAACTGAAATAGTAGACACTCCTTATTTTTTGTTCCTATTTTTATAGACACAATAAAAAGAATAGTACTGAATTAATCCGTTTTCGTAGATAGATTGCAATCAAGTTCACTCAATTCATGAGGAATGCGTGTTAAACTTTCTTTTAAAATAGCTAAAGTTTTATCTTTCTTGTTATTGCATAGATTTTTCTTTGCAAATAAAAACATGCTCATAATCAGATACTTATGGAGTTTTTGAATTTTCTTTGCAAATAAAAACCGATTAATATATACGTTCCTTAAAACCTCTATAATTTTGTAGTGTTATATGCTCAAGGATTCTGCAATGGGTGCAACAGAGAGAATAGATTATAAATATTGGGTGCAAATTCTCCGATTTTGCAGAATTACATGTTGAAGATTCTGCAATGGGGACAGGTGAAATGGAGGTCTATGGATTATGGGTGCAAATAGGGTGCAACTTTGAAATGTATAAAAACAAAAAGCCTTGCAAGTGTTGAACCTGCAAGGCTTTTGCGCTTCAAGATGGGCTTGAACCAACGACCCCCTGATTAACAGTCAGGTGCTCTAACCAACTGAGCTATTGAAGCATTTTAGCTTATGAAAGAAGAAGAGTATAAGAGTTGCTTGATACTCTATTTGCGCTTCAAGATGGGCTTGAACCAACGACCCCCTGATTAACAGTCAGGTGCTCTAACCAACTGAGCTATTGAAGCATTTTGCATCTATAAGAACATGATGTTCCTTATTTGCGACTGCAAAAGTACTAACTTTTCGTGATTCTACCAAATTTTTTGCCTGTTTTTTTTGAGTTTTTCTTCAAAAAGTGCATTTTTTCTTGTTTATAGGCATATTTTAAGACAGAAAGTGGCAGTTTTCACAAAGAAATGAGTAATTTTGTAGGCAAATAAACATATTAATAAAAAGGTAAGCATGAATAAAATATGGATCTCAATGCTGGCTCTGCTTTTGGCATTGCCAACTTTTGCACAGAAAGATAAAGACCATGATTTCAAAGTGGCTAAAAACATGGATGTTTTCAATGCCATCTATAAAAACTTGGATATGATGTATGTCGATACACTCAATGCGGATGAGGTTATCGGCTATGGTATCAAGGCTATGCTCGGTAGTCTTGATCCTTATACTACCTATTATCCAGAGTCAGATCAGAAAGAGTTGAAACGCATGCTTACCGGTAAGTATGCCGGTGTGGGTGCCCTGATTCGATATAACAACCAGTTGCAGACTGTGGTTATCGACGAACCTTATGAGAATATGCCTGCTGCGGAGGCTGGCCTCAAGAAGGGTGATGTCATCCTTTCCATTGCAGATACTTCCATGGTTGGCAAGGAAGTGTCATACGTCAGTGACCACCTCCGTGGTGAACCTGGTACGTCCTTTATCATCAAAATCAAAAGACCGAGCACGGGCAAGGAGATGAAAATGAAGGTTACACGCCGAACCATTCAGATGCCATATCTTCCTTATTATGGTATGTTGCAGAATCAGGTAGGCTATATCAACTATAATAGTTTTACAGAAAATTCTGCAAGAGATGTACGTCGTGCTTTTATCGACTTGAGAAAACAGGGCGCTAAAAGTTTGGTTCTCGACCTGAGAGATAACGGAGGCGGTTCTGTGCAGGAAGCTATCAGTATCGTCAATATGTTCTTGCCTAAAAACAAGCTGATACTGCAGATGAAGGGAAAGTTGAAACGTTCCAACAATGAGTATAAGACTTCCGTGGAACCGATTGATACGGTGATGCCTATCGCTGTGCTTGTCAATGAAAACACGGCAAGTGCCAGTGAGATAACAAGTGGTAGTCTGCAGGACTATGATAGAGCTATTATATTAGGTACGCGCACGTATGGAAAAGGGTTGGTTCAGGCAACCATGGATTTGCCTTACAACGGACAGATGAAACTGACCACTGCCAAGTATTATATTCCAAGCGGAAGATGTGTGCAGGCTTTGAACTATAAACATTCGAGGGGTGGATATGTGGAGCATGTGCCAGATTCATTGACCAAGGTATTCTATACCGTGGGCGGTAGAGAAGTGCGTGACGGTGGCGGTATCAAACCAGATGTAGAGGTAAAGCCAGATTCACTTCCAAATATTGCCTTCTATTTAGCAGGAGCACGTGACAGTAATGAGGTGATGCTTAATTATGAGGTAGATTACATTGCCAAGCATCCAACGATTGCATCACCAGAGGAATTTGCTTTGACGGATGCAGACTATGAGGAATTCAAGGCAAGAGTGCTGAAGGCAAACTTTAAGTATGACCGTGAAACGGAAAAATACTTGAAGGATTTGGAGAAACTTGCTAAGTTTGAAGGATATTATGAGGATGCCAAACCGGAGTTTGAAGCACTGAAGAAAAAACTGAGTCATAATGTGGCAAAGGATCTGGATTATAATAAGGCTACTATCAAGCGATTGCTGGAAAACGCGATCGTGGCAGCTTACTATTATCAGGCAGGTGCCATCCGCAATTCCCTGAGATATGACAAGGTGGTAAAGGAAGCGTCCCGCCTCTTGAATTCTCCGGAAGAATATGCCAAAATTTTGCATCCTAAGAAAAAATAAAATGCATACGATACCTGCCTATATCAGAAGGAAATAAGTATGATTTTAGCTGAAATCCATGCACAATCCATTAAAAATGCGCATGTTAGGAATAAAAAGTTCCATTTTTTTTGGATAATATCGAAAATATTCGTAATTTTGCAAACGTTCAGTGGAATGAGGGGCTCGCAAAGAGTTCCTCATTTTATTTTAATAAGGTATATATGATTGACAAAAACGTCGTAAAAACATTAGTGGATGAGTGGCTCCAAGATAAGGAATATTTCTTGGTAGGCATCGAAATTAGTCAAGACAACAAGATTGTCGTGGAAATCGACCACGTCGATGGTGTGTGGATTGAGGATTGCGTGGAACTCAGTAGATATATTGAGGGTCATTTGAATCGTGATGAGGAAGACTTTGAACTGGAGGTGGGTTCTGCAGGATTGGGACAGCCATTCAAGGTGCCTCAGCAGTACATCAACTTTATTGGCAAAGAAGTCGAGGTGCTTGATGCCGATGGCAAAAAAGTAAAGGGCATCCTCAAGGCTGTCGATGGCAATGATTTTACAGTAGGTGTTGAAGAAAAGGTAAAAGTGGAAGGCAAGAAGCGTCCGGTAAAACAGGAAGTCGATTATGCTTTCCAGATGGATAAAGTAAAATATACAAAATACGTAATAAGTTTCAAATAAACTATGGCTAAGAAAGAGCAAGAATTAACTGCGAGTATGATTGATACATTTCGCGAGTTCAAAGAAACCAAGAATATCGACCGTACAACTTTGGTGAGCGTGTTGGAGGAAAGTTTCCGCAATGTGCTTGCTAAGATTTTTGGTAGTGATGAAAACTTCGATGTGATTGTTAATCCTGATAAAGGTGACTTTGAAATTTACCGCAATCGTGTCGTTGTTGCTGATGGCGAGGTGGAAGATGAAAATAAGGAAATCGCTTTGACTGAGGCTCGTAAGATCCAGGCTGACTATGAGGTTGGGGAGGATGTGAGCGAGAACGTGGATTTCAATAAGTTTGGCCGTCGTGCTATCTTGACTCTTCGTCAGACCTTGGCTTCTAAGATTTTGGAACTTGAACATGATTCTCTCTATAATAAGTATAAAGATCGTGTGGGTCAGATTATTTCCGGTGAGGTTTACCAGATCTGGAAGCGTGAAATCCTGATTGTTGACGACGAGAACAATGAGTTGATTTTGCCAAAGGCAGAGCAGATTCCTGCTGACCAGTATCGTAAGGGTGAAACCGTGCGTGCCGTAATCTTGCGCGTGGATAATGAGAATAACAATCCTAAGATTATCTTGAGCCGTACTGCACCTATCTTCTTGCAGCGCCTGTTGGAGGCTGAGGTTCCTGAAATTGCAGAGGGACTGATTGCTATCCGTCGCATAGCCCGTATGCCAGGTGAGCGTGCCAAGATTGCTGTGGAGACTTTCGACGAGCGTATCGACCCTGTAGGAGCCTGCGTGGGTGTGAAGGGTAGCCGTGTACATGGTATCGTACGTGAGTTGTGTAATGAAAACTTAGACGTAATCAACTATAGCAGTAACGTGAAGTTGTTCATTCAGCGTGCTTTGGCACCTGCAAGAATTTCTTCAGTTAATATAGATGATGAAAACAAGAAGGCAGAGGTGTTCTTGCAGCCAGAAGAGGTGAGCAAGGCTATCGGTCGCAGTGGTATGAACATCAAGTTGGCTTCTATGTTGACAGAATATACCATTGATGTGTTCCGTGAGATTGACGAAAGTCAGGCTGACGAGGATATTTATCTGGATGAATTCTCTGATGAAATCGACCAGTGGGTTATCGACGCCATCAAGGGCATCGGACTTGATACAGCGAAGCAAGTGCTCAATGCACCTCGCGATATGCTCGTAGAAAAGGCCGACTTGGAGGAAGAGACTGTTGATAACGTATTGAAGGTTTTACGAGCAGAGTTTGAACAGTAATTCTCTAAAAATCGCATTACAAATAAGAGACAAAAGAAAAGGAGTATAAATAATAAATATGAGCATCAGATTAAACAAAGCACTACGTGAATTGAATATAGGACTTCAGACGGCAGTTGAATTCCTATCTAAGAGAAGTGACCTGGGAGAGGTCGAGGCAGAACCAAGCTTCAAGCTTAGCGATCAGCAATATAAGGCTCTGACCGATGCCTTCAGTCAGGACAAGAAGGTCCGTGACCAGGCGGAAAAGCTTTTCACCAAGAAAACAAAGGATAAGAAACGTGTTCCAGAGCAGAAGGAAGACCGTGAGGAGAATGCCGAGGTGTCTAATGGTAAACAACAGTTTAAACCATTGGGCAAGATAGACTTGGATAGCATCGGAAAACCTGCTGCTAAGTCTGCTGCTCCTGAGAATCGTAAGGCGTCTGGAAAGGAGTCTGCTGCCGTCAGCTCTGCGCCTGTTACTAATGCTTCTAAGGCTGAAGCAAAAGCAAGTCATGAACATCAGAAAGGTAATGCTGGCGGACAGATGTCTCACCAGCATAAGCAGAATGGTGAGAGAAATAATGGCCAACAGAAGCAAAATAATCATAAGTCAATGCAAAATCAGGCTAACAACAATCAGCCACAACAAGGCGAGAAGCCAGCTGAAACAAATGCTTCTGGAAGCGTGTTCACCCTCAAGAGTGAGAAGAAGTTCTCTGCCAATGAACCTAAGGTGTTGGGTAAGATCGATCTGTCTTCCTTGAATCAGAGTACTCGTCCTAAGAAGAAGAGTAAGGAGGAACGCCGCAAGGAACGTGAGGAAAAACTTGCGCAGCAGCACAGTGAGAGAAAGAAACGCGTGCGTATCAATAAAGAACGTGTTGATATCAATGCTGAGGCTAACCAGGGTAATAATGGGGGCAACAAGAACAACCAGAATGGTGGCAATAAGAAGAAAAAGAATAAGAACAAGAATAATAACAAGGGCGGCAGTCAGAACAACCAGCGTCAGATAGAAGTTGACGACGAGGCTGTAGCACGCCAGGTAAAGGAGACTCTTGCTCGTTTGACCAGCAAGAGCCAGAACAAGAAGGGCGCTAAATACCGTAAGGAGAAGCGTGAGGCTGTTCAGGAGAAATTGCAAGATCAGGCTCGTCAGGAGCAGAAGGAAAGCAAGACTCTGAAGCTTACTGAATTCGTTACCGTTAGCGAGTTGGCTACGATGATGGACATCAGCGTTACTCAGGTTATCTCTACCTTGATGGGTGTTGGTATCATGGTATCTATCAACCAGCGTCTGGATGCAGAGACCATCAACATGGTGGCTGAGGAGTTCGGATTCAAGACCGAATATGTCAGCGCTGAGGTTCAGGAGGCTGTGAGCGAGGAAGAGGATGATGAGAACGACTTGGTTCCACGTGCTCCAATCGTAACTGTGATGGGTCACGTTGACCATGGTAAGACATCTTTGCTCGACTATATCCGCAATACCAATGTGATTGCTGGTGAGGCTGGTGGTATTACCCAGCACATCGGTGCTTACAGTGTGACATTGCAGAGTGGTCGCAAGGTTACCTTCCTGGATACTCCTGGTCATGAGGCGTTTACCGCCATGCGTGCCCGTGGTGCTCAGGCTACCGATATCGCCATCATCATCATCGCTGCCGATGACTCAGTGATGCCTACTACCAAGGAGGCTATCGCTCATGCTCAGGCTGCTGGTGTGCCAATGGTGTTTGCCATCAATAAGATTGATAAACCAGGTGCTAATCCAGACCGTATCCGCGAGGACTTGGCGAACATGAACTTGCTTGTTGAGGAATGGGGCGGTAAGTATCAGTGCCAGGAAATCAGTGCCAAGAAGGGTATTGGTGTTCACGATTTGCTCGACAAGGTGCTCCTTGAGGCTGATATGCTCGACTTGAAGGCTAACCCTAACCGTCGTGCTACAGGTACCATCATCGAGTCTTCTCTTGATAAGGGTCGTGGATATGTTTCTACTGTATTGGTTGCCAATGGTACCTTGAAGGTAGGTGATATCGTACTCGCCGGTACTTCTTGGGGTCGTGTGAAGGCGATGTTCAATGAGCGTAATGCTAATATCAAGTCTGCAGCTCCTGCAGAGCCAGCTATCATCCTCGGTTTGAATGGTGCGCCTACTGCAGGTGACCAGTTCCATGTTATCGAGACAGAACAGGAGGCTCGTGAAATTGCCAACAAGCGTGAGCAGTTGCAGCGTGAACAGGGCTTGCGTACTCAGAAGCGCTTGACCTTGGGTGATATTTCTCACCGTATCGCACGTGGTGAGTTCCATGAGTTGAATGTTATCGTGAAGGGTGATACCGATGGTTCTGTTGAGGCATTGAGCGACTCATTCATCAAACTTTCTACTGAGAAGGTTCAGGTGAACGTAGTCAACAAGGCTGTGGGTCAGATTTCTGAGAACGATGTGATGTTGGCTTCTGCTTCAGATGCTGTCATCGTTGGTTTCCAGGTTCGTCCATCTGCTGATGCACGTAAGGCTGCTGACCGTGAGGGTGTCGAAATCAATACTTACTCTATCATCTACGATGCTATTGATGATATCAAGAGCGCGATGGTAGGTATGCTCGATAAGGTAAAGAAGGAAATCATTACCGGTCAGGTTGAAGTGAAGCAGACCTTCAAGATTTCTAAGGTGGGTACTATTGCCGGTGGTCTCGTTACCGAGGGTAAGGTACATGCCAAGGATAAGGCTCGTGTCATCCGTGACGGTATCGTGATCCGTACTGCTGAAATCGGTGCCTTGAAGCGTTACAAGGACGATGTCAAGGAGGTTGTTACCGGTATGGAATGCGGTTTGAGCCTTGTCAACTACAACGATATCCAGGAAGGCGACGTTATCGAGACCTTCACAGAAATCGAGGTAGAGCAGAAACTTTAATCAAGTGAAGAGTGAAGAACGAAGAGTGAAGAATTAATTTGTCTTTTCGCTCTATCCTATATATAATAAGGTAGGGATGAGTCCTTGGTGGCTTATCCCTATTTAGGGTTTAAATAACGAAAGGTTATTCTAAATAAAATGGCAGAGAAAGAACAAGAAAAGAATCAGTTTGTCAAGCAGGTGGCTGAGCAGAAATATGAATTCGGCTTTACTACTGATGTGCATACTGAAATCATAGAGAAAGGACTCAACGAGGATGTTGTGCGCCTCATCTCACAGAAGAAGGGAGAGCCAGATTGGATGCTCGAATTTCGTCTGAAAGCCTACCATTACTGGAAAACGCTCAAGGAGCCAAAGTGGGGACACGTACACGTGCCACCTGTTGACTACCAGGAGATTTCATATTATGCAGACCCTTTGGCTAAGAAGCCAAAGAACAAGGAGATTGATCCTGAGTTGGAGAAGACATTCGATAAACTCGGTATTCCTCTGGAGGAGCGCTTGGCTTTGAGCGGTACCGCTGTGGATGCCATTATGGACTCTGTATCGGTGAAGACTACCTTCAAGGAGAAACTTCGTGAGAAAGGAGTCATCTTCTGCAGTATTGGTGAGGCTGTAAAGGAACATCCTGATTTGGTAAAAGAGTATTTAGGAACCGTTGTTCCTTATCGTGATAACTTCTATGCAGCCTTGAACAGTTGTGTATTCAGTGATGGCTCATTCGTCTATATTCCTAAGGGCGTCCGCTGTCCGATGGAGTTGAGCAGTTACTTCCGCATCAATGCCCGTAACACCGGTCAGTTCGAGCGTACATTGATCATCGCCGATGATGATGCATACGTTTCTTACTTAGAGGGATGTACAGCGCCAATGCGTGATGAGAACCAGCTCCATGCAGCTATCGTAGAGGTTATTGTCAAGGATAATGCTGAGGTGAAGTACTCTACCGTTCAGAACTGGTATCCTGGTGATGAACATGGTAAGGGTGGTGTGCTGAATCTGGTAACCAAGCGAGGCGACTTGCGTGGTGTCAACTCTAAGTTGAGCTGGACTCAGGTAGAGACGGGTTCTGCGATTACCTGGAAGTATCCTTCCTGTATCTTGCGTGGCGATAACTCTGTAGCTGAGTTCTACAGTGTGGCTGTTACCAACAACTATCAGGAGGCTGATACAGGTACCAAGATGATTCACATGGGTAAGAACACCAAGAGTACCATCATCTCGAAGGGTATTTCGGCTGGTCATAGCCAGAACTCCTATCGTGGTCTGGTTCGTGCTACATCCAATGCCGATAATGCCCGCAACTACAGTTCCTGCGACTCTTTGTTGCTGGGTAGCGATTGCGGAGCACATACCTTCCCATACATGGATGCTCATAACGACACAGCCGTGTTCGAACATGAAGCAACTACCTCGAAGATTTCAGAAGACCAGCTCTTCTATTGCAATCAGCGAGGCATTCCTACCGAGGAGGCTGTCGGCTTGATCGTAAACGGTTATGCCAAGGATGTGCTCAACAAGTTGCCTATGGAGTTTGCCGTAGAGGCACAGAAACTCCTGAGTGTTTCACTCGAAGGAACTGTAGGATAATCATCATTATTCTCGATGAAATCGATAAAAATAGACTAAAATTATGTTAGAGGTAAAGAATCTGCATGCTACTATTGCAGGCAAAGAAATATTGAAAGGTATCAACCTGACCATTAAGGATGGTGAGATACATGCTATCATGGGACCTAACGGTTCTGGTAAGTCAACCTTGAGCGCTGTGCTCACAGGTAACCCTCTCTATACCGTAACCGAGGGCGAGGCTATCTTCAACGGCAAGAACCTCCTGGAAATGAAGCCAGAGGATCGTGCCCGTGAAGGATTGTTCCTTTCTTTCCAGTATCCGGTGGAGATTCCTGGCGTATCTATGACCAACTTCATGCGTGCGGCAATCAATGCCAAGCGTGAGTATCAGGGTTTGGAGCCATTGAATACCAGTGAATTCATGAAGCTGATGCGTGAGAAGCGTGCGTTGGTGGAATTGGATAGCAAGTTGGCTCGCCGTTCTGTAAACGAAGGCTTCTCGGGTGGTGAGAAGAAGCGCAACGAGATTTTCCAGATGGCTATGCTGGAGCCAAAGCTTTCTATTCTCGATGAAACCGACTCAGGTCTTGACGTGGATGCGATGCGTATCGTGGCAGACGGTGTGAACAAGATGCATACCGATCAGACTTCTGCCATCGTCATCACTCACTATGAGCGTTTGCTCGATATGATTAAGCCAAGTGTGGTTCACGTTCTTTATAAAGGTAGAATTGTGAAAACTGCAGGTCCTGAACTTGCCAAGGAGATTGAGACTCGTGGTTATGATTGGATCAAGGCTGAGGTAGATGAGAAATAATGAGGAGGATGGCTATGCTTTCAGAAAAACAATATTTAGATTTGTATCAGTCTTCTTCGAGAATGATCAAGAAGCATAGTGCTGAGGCTCTCAACGCAGTTCGTGATGCTGCATTCGAGGACTTCCGTCGCTTGGGCTTCCCTTCCCGTAAGGTAGAAAGATACAAATATACCGATATGAGCGCCATCTTCGAGCCAGATTATGGCTTGAACTTGAATCGTCTGGAAATTCCGGTAGATCCATACGAGGCTTTCCGTTGCGATGTTCCTAATCTGAGTACTTCACTTTACTTCGTAGTGAACGATGCTTTCTATAATAAAGCTCTTCCAAAAGTGGAGTTGCCAGAGGGTGTTATCGTGGATTCTTTGTGCAAGGTTGCTGCAGAAAATCCCGAATTCATCGCAAAATACTATGCTAAGATTGCAAAAACAGATGAAGATGGTATCACTGCATTGAACACATTCCTGGCACAGGATGGCTTGCTCATCTATATTCCAAAGAATGTAAAATTGGATCGTACCGTACAGGTTATCAATATCCTTCGTTCGGATGTTGACCTGATGGTAAACCGTCGCGTTCTCATTGTCTTGGAGCAGGGAGCTGAGGCAAAGTTCCTCTTCTGTGACCATGCTGCTGACGATAAGAACTTCCTCGCTACTCAGGTCATTGAGGCATACGTAGGTGAGAATGCCAGTCTCGATCTCTATTGTCTGGAGGAGACTCATTATAAGAACCGTCGTGTCAGCAATGTGTATATCGAGCAACAGGCCAATAGCCGTGTGAACCATAACGTGATTACACTTCATAATGGTATCACTCGCAACCGTCTCGATCTGGTGTTCAAGGGAGAAGGTGCTGAGTGTTTCTGCAATGGTTGCGTGATTGCTGATAAGAATCAGGTGGTAGATAATAATACACTTATTGATCATCAGGTGGGTCATTGCAGCAGTAACGAGCTTTATAAGTATGTGCTCGATGGAGAAGCACGTGGTGCTTTTGCCGGTAGAGTCTTGGTTCGTCATGGTGCCCAGAAGACTACTTCTCAGGAAACCAACCAGAATCTCTGTGCAACGAAGACTGCCCGTATGTTTACCCAGCCGATGCTGGAGATTTATGCCGATGATGTGAAGTGTGCGCATGGAAGTACTGTAGGTCAGCTCAACGATGCAGCCTTGTTCTACATGCAGCAGCGTGGTGTGAGCCGCGAGGAGGCTAAGTTGCTTCTTCAGTTTGCATTTATCAACGAAGTCATCGACAAGATGGAGCTGGAGCCATTGCGCGACCGCCTGCATCATCTCGTTGAGAAGCGATTCCGTGGCGAACTCAATAAGTGTGAGGGTTGCAAACTCTGTAAATAAATAATAAAGCGTTCCTCTGCTTGAGGAGCGCCTTTTTTAAACGATATAAAAGGTCTTAGGATTATGTATGATATAAATAAAGTACGTCAAGATTTCCCGATTTTATCGAGAACTGTATATGATAAACCGTTGGTGTATTTGGATAATGCGGCTACAACGCAGAAGCCATTGTGTGTACTTGATGCCATGCGCGATGAGTATCTTAATGTAAATGCCAACGTGCATCGTGGCGTGCATTATCTTTCTCAGCAGGCTACCGATCTTCATGAGGCAGCTCGTGAGACCGTACGTAAGTTTATCAATGCGCCTAAGATCGAGGAAATTATCTTTACCCGTGGTACTACAGAAAGTTTAAATCTTGTGGTTTCATCGTTCTGTGATGAGTTTATGAGCGAGGGCGATGAGGTGATTATTTCTACAATGGAGCACCATTCCAATATCGTGCCTTGGCAGTTGCAGGCTGCTAAGAAGGGAATTGCCATCCGTGTTATTCCTGTTAATGATAAAGGTGAGATTAATCTCGATGAATTCACTCGTTTGTTCACCAATCGTACTAAAATTGTAAGTATTGCCCAAGTGAGCAACGTATTAGGTACGGTGAATCCAGTAAAGGAGATGATCAGCATTGCGCATGAGCATGATGTACCTGTGATGGTGGATGGTGCCCAAAGTACTCCTCACTTTGCTGTGGATGTGCAGGACTTGGATTGTGATTTCTTTGCTTTCAGCGGACATAAGATTTATGGACCAACAGGTATCGGTGTTCTTTATGGTAAGGAAGAATGGCTCGATAAGTTACCTCCATACCAAGGAGGAGGCGAAATGATTGAAAGTGTGAGCTTCGAGAAGACCACTTTTGAGAAGTTGCCTTTTAAGTTCGAGGCAGGTACTCCTGACTATGTAGCAACTCACGGTTTGGCAAAAGCCATTGATTATGTCTCAGCGTTAGGCATGGACAATATCGCTAAGCATGAACAGGAATTGACCCGCTACTGTATGGAACAGATGAAAACCATCGATGGAATCAGACTTTTTGGTGAGCAGGAAGGTAAAGATGCTGTTGTCAGCTTCTTGGTAGGAGATATTCATCACATGGATATGGGTACATTGCTCGACCGTTTGGGTATCGCTGTCAGAACTGGTCATCATTGTGCTCAGCCTCTGATGGATCGTTATGGTATTTTAGGAACCGTCCGTGCAAGCTTCGCTTTGTATAATACGAAGGAAGAAGTAGATGCTTTGGTAGCTGGTGTGAAACGTGTTGCTATGATGTTTTAGCAAGAGACTGATGTTTTAAATCAAGAACAACAGAATTTGAAGTTTATGCTGGAAAGTCATTATTATAAGGATAAGATTGAGGCTGGTTGCGATGAGGCAGGCAGAGGATGTTTGGCAGGCAGTGTCTATGCTGCTGCCGTCATTCTACCTCCTGGTTATCAAAATCCTGAACTCAATGACAGTAAAAAGCTTACAGATAAGAAGCGTAAGGCACTCCGTGAACAGATAGAACGCGATGCAGTTGCTTGGGCAGTTGGTGTAGTTACACCCGATGAAATCGATAAAATCAATATATTAAATGCCAGTTTTTTGGCCATGCACCGTGCTTTGGATCAGCTGAAGGTTCGTCCGGAGGCAATCATTGTAGATGGTAATCGTTTTAAACCCTATCAGGATTTACCTTATACTACTATCGTTAAAGGTGACGGAAAGTATCTGTCGATAGCTGCTGCCAGTATCCTTGCAAAGACTTACCGAGATGATTACATGGATGCTTTGGCCGAAGAATATCCACAGTATGACTGGAAAGGCAATAAGGGATATCCTACTAAAAAGCATCGTGCAGCCATTAAGGAGTATGGTGTGACTCCTTATCATCGCATGAGCTATAATCTTTTGGGTTCTGGTGAATTAAGTCTTGATTTCAAGGATTAAGCATCTTTGAAGGCTTTCTTGCATTTCAGCAGACACCAGGCAAACCAACCTAAAAAGCAAGCACGGAGACCCAAATGAATGTCTGCAGGTATGACTCCTAACGAGAAAGCAAATTGAGTCTCTAACAGGAGGCCAGTTTGCTTCATGCTGATTTCTTTTTCCAATACGGTGGAGTAATATTTGCGGAGCCATTCTACAGGTACTTTTATCTTGCCTGCTGCGTTCCTGATACTATCAATGAGAAACTTTACGTCTGCAGATGGTTCAAACTGACGGTATTCTCCATTTGCAAACTGTTTTGCCAAATTACCTGATAAGATGATATTCTTTTCCATTTTCTTATGTTTTAACGGGTTTTACATATTGTTTTCTGATTCTGCATGCAAAATTAATGGGCTTTTGTGCAATATATGTTCACTTTCTGAGTTTTTATGTTAAAAGTGTTGTTGGGTTAAGGTCTATTAACAGAAATCAGAACCTTTTCCCTTTAAAACGGATCAACAAGGATTATGCGCCACGACAAATTAGAAAAAGAAATGAACCTGATGCTTCTCCTTACCGAGAATCATCGTTATGAGGTAGATGCCATTTGTGACAGAATAGGCATCTCTCGCCGTATGCTTTATTATTATTTGGAGAGTTTCCGTGATTGGGGATTCAAGGTGGAGAAAAATGGAAAGATTTATAGTCTGGACAGAGAATCGCCTTTCTTCAAACATCTCTTTGAAACCATCAATTTCACAGAGGAGGAAGCCCTGACGATGCTCTCTATATTAAATAAGGTGGAGGATAATAATGCCATTATCCAGCGTCTGCGTCGAAAACTGGACCGTTTTTATGACTTAAACATCCTTTCTAATCCTCAATTACGTGAACAGGCTGCTCATCATGTGAGTGTGCTTTATGATGCCATCAAGCGTCATAGACTTGTGAAAATTATGAATTACTCTTCACCACACAGCAAAAGTATGAGCGACCGCGTGGTAGAGCCTTTCCTCATGATGAACAATAATAATGATGTGCGCTGCTATGAATTAAGTTCGAAGATGAATAAGACGTTTAAGGTGGCCCGAATGGGAGATGTAATTTTGCTTGATTTGGAGTGGAGTAATGAAGCAAAACATAAGCAGATGTTTACCGATCTCTTTATGTTTAGTGGAGATGAACGCTTACTGGTCAAGCTTCGTTTGGATCAGCTTGCATATAATGTTTTCGTAGAAGAATATCCAAAATCTGCCGATTTCATCGTGAAAGAGACGGAGAAATCATGGATTTTTGAAGCAGAAATGGCAAGTTATATAGGAATCTCCAGATTTGTTTTAGGCTTGTTTGGTCATATAGAGGTTATAGAAAGTCCTGCTTTCTATGACTATCTGAAAAAGGAGATTCAGATGATGTCAGAAAAAGCAGGACTGTAATCTAAAGTAATTGATATAATCTTGAGAAAATTAGAAGTCAAGGGTGATACCGTTGGCATCTATTTTCTTATATGTCTTTCCGTTGACACTTACATTCTTGGAATTCTTGGCATCAAAGGTATGAGTCTTGGCACTCACCTTGATGTTTTCCAACTTCACACCATCGGTGCGGTTGATAACGATGCCCTGCTCGGCATTGTTCACCTCCATATCCTTGATGCTGATGTTCTGCACAGGCATCTCTGGAAGACCATTGAAGTAGGCAGCACGGCGTGCGCCACGGCAGATGACGTGGTTGATGTCGATGTTGCGGAAGGCAGGGGTGGTTTCATCTACCTTCTTCATATCTACCACCTGTTGCTTCTTCTGGTCGCCGTCGTTTAATGCTTCAACTGCTGATTTTCCACCATAATAGAGATCAAAGGTGATCACATCGGTTTGGATATCAAACATAGACATATCCTGGATGTAGATGTTCTCAACGACACCGCCACGACCACGGGCACTCTTGAAACGTAAACCAACATCAGTACCGAGGAACTGGCAATCACGTACCATGATGTTCTTGACACCACCGCTCATTTCGCTACCAACCACGAAACCGCCATGTCCTTTGAATACGGTACAACCATCGACAATCACGTTTTCACATGGAATGCCACGTTTTCTTCCGTCAAGGTCTTTACCGCTCTTGATACAGATACCATCATCACCTACGTCAAAAGTAGAATTGACAATCAGTGCGTTCTTGCATGATTCCAAATCAAGACCATCACCATTCTGGGCAAAAGAAGGATTGCGTACCAACACATCCTCAATAAGGACATTCTCGCACATCAAAGGATGGATATTCCAGGCTGGAGAGTTCTGGAAGATCACGCCGTTGAGCCAAACGTTCTTGCAACTGATGAGATTTACCATCACAGGACGGAGATAGTCTTTCACTTCATTCCAGCCTTCTTCGGTTGTAATGCCGAGCGGAACGTTCATGCCAGCGCCTTTTTCATCAGCTTTGAGAGCAGCCTCAGAAGGGAACCAGTAGTTAGGATTCTTGAAAGCACCGCCACGGGAAGTAATCTCTTTCCACTGGGCAGAAGTAACCTTGGCTTTCTTCAATGGGCGCCAATATTCGCCGTTTCCATCGATGGCACCCTGACCGGTGATAGCCACGTTCTGCAAGTTTCTACCAGAGATAGGAGACTGGCAGCGGCGGGTGTCAAGACCTTCAAAAGAGGTTTCTACGAGAGGATAGAGGTTGACATCAGCAGAAAAGAGGATGACACCACCTTTTTCGATATGCAGGTTGATGTTGCTTTTCAGTGTGATAGGACCTGTAAACCATACACCTTGTGGAACGATCAGTTTACCACCGCCTTTCTGGTCCAGTGCATCAATCGCTTTCTTGAAAGCATCAGTACAAAGCGTAGAACCATCGCCGATAGCTCCGAAATCCTTGAGGTTAACCTCGTTGGCAGGGAATTGAGGGCGTGTTACCTTCTCCATCTGGAATGGAAGATTCTGGTAAAGCTCGTCATAATTGTTGGTTTCTGCTGCCTGTGACGCAAAAGTTGCCAGGCATGCAAATACGAAACTGAAAAATTTCTTCATGAATTAATCTGGGTTTAATAGAGTTATTAATAAATAGCTATTATTTCTTGTCCTGCATATAGGTTGCAGTTGATGTTGCAAAAATACGCATTTAATTTCTTATCGCCAAATAAATGGGATATTATTATATCGCAAACGTTTTCGCTCATGGGAATATAGCAATTTGCAGAATTTTCTTAGGAAAAACTTGCAAGTGTAGAAGATTTGTCGTATATTTGTGACCGATACAACTCATTTAAACTTTTTGATATATTGCTTATGAAATGTATTCGTTTACACCTATTATTGTTAACCCTGTTGTTGATCTCTATATCAGCATTTGCAGGACCACGTAGTTTCCGACAAGCCAAGCAGATAGCAGAGCGCCAGGCTGCTTTGTTGGGTATCGTAATGGATGAGTCTGCTCAATCACAGGCGAAGTCTTTCGGTTTTGGTGACAAAACTCAGAAATCTCAGGCTTCTGATCAGGAAACTGCCAGTTATTATGTTTTTCCTCATGGTGAGGGAAAGGGTTTCACGATTGTGTCGGGCGACGATTGTCTGCCGGAAATCGTGGGTTATACCGATCAGGGAACTTATGATGAGGCTTCTCTTCCAGAAAGTTATAAGAACTTTATGAAGGCTTATCAGGAGATGGTAGAGGCTGTGACCAAGGGCGATCAAGCTACTCTGCGCAATTTGGCAGAGGTAAAAGCTTACCGTTCTTCGGTAAGTACTACCCATTCCAAGGCAGTTTCTCCATTATTGGGTAATATTGCATGGAATCAGACTAAGCCTTTTAATAATATGTGTCCGATTTATGATGGAAAAAATCGGGCAGTCACTGGTTGTGTGGCTACGGCTATGGCACAGGTGATGGCTTATTATAAGCATCCTAAACAATTGTTGCAGGATATTCCTGAATATACTAAGAAATGGTATGGCAGAGATGTAGCCGTTTCTGGTATCAGCAAGAGTGATGGCGTATATGATTGGGACAACATGTTACCTTTCTATAGTAGTGCCGAGGGTAGTTATACCGAAGCTCAAGCCAATGCCGTAGCCAAACTGATGTTTCATTGTGGAGCTGCCGTGAAGATGGGGTATGGTAAAATGTCGGGTGCAAATCTTACGCCAGCACCTTTGGCTAGGTATTTCGGATATGATGCCGATATGATGCTGGATTTATCCCGTTCTTTATATTCTCTGGCAGAATGGACTCAGATTCTTGATAATGAATTGGCTGCTGGGCGTCCTGTTTTCTATTCAGGTTCTTCTACTGATGGTGGTCATCAGTTTATCTGTGACGGTTCCGATGGACAGGGACTTTATCATATCAACTGGGGCTGGGGAGGCTATCAGAATGGTTATTTCGATGTTACAATCTTGAATCCTGAAAAGGGTGGTGTCGGCTCCGGTAATGCACAGGATGGTTACAACCGCAGTTGTAGTATGTTGGTTGGTGTGGCTCCTGATAATGGTAAGGTAGATGAGCCTGTAGCACCTTTCGTCCCTATTGTGCAGAGCTATTGGGATCAAGTGTCTGTTTTTGAACTGACTAAGGATACAAGAAATCAGGTTTCAGATAAATTTGCCTTGAAAATACAGAATTATTTCTGTAATCAGAGTCGTCAGGATATGACAGGCTCTTTAGCTTATGGTATATTGAAGTCTGATGGTACTTATACTCCAATCTCAGAGGTTAAGGAATTCTCTTTTAAGGGTATCCAAGATAATGGCGGAACTGATGGTAATACTTTCTTGTTTGAATTTGATTATGCTTTCCCAATCGGACAGACCACGATCTATGCGATTTACAGTACCGATCATGTTCATTGGAACAAATGCGCCAATTCTGAAATGCGACCTTATGTCGTTGAGGCTACAGCTCAAAAACTGACTCAGGTTCGCTCGCAATTGAAAGCAGATATCACTCCAACCGAAGAACTATTGGGTGGATTAACCAATGGCTTTGAAATTACTATCCAAAATCAGGGTGATATCGAATATTTGGGAGCCATCAATATCTTCAGCAATACGACTGCTACTATGCCAGATCAAGCCGCGACGGATATGTATGTCACGGTTCCTGCGCATAGTTCTATTACAAGAAAAGTAGAGTTGACACCTTCGGAAGGTGATTTATATCTTTGGTTGACTGATGCAGGAGCAGAAAATGTCTTTGTTAATGGCAAAAAGTTTACGGTGGAAGCAACACCTGCAGCCCCTGTATTCACAGTTGTAAAGGCATGGACCAATGCGGCTCCAAATGAATATGAGACCGAAAAGGCGACTTATGGTAGTAATAAAGTGAAAGCTCCAAAGACGAATGATGCTTTTGCCCAATTCAATTATGCTATCAAGAATGATGGAGGTACAGCTTTGTTGAAATATGCTTTGATAGCATATAGTACGAATGAAAGAAGCTTTGTTCCTCGTTTTGAGACGGTACGCATTCCTGGTAATGGAGCGACCACTACGATTTCTAAGTCTTTTGACCCTAACGAGTTGGGCGGCAATACAATCATCTCTGATTTGTGGTTCATGAGTTTGACAGATGGTAAATTATACGATATTAAAACAACATTGTCTGAAAACAGACTTTACATCGTGAATTCGGGATCTTATTATTGGTTTGAGCCATTTAACTTGGTTGTCTATGTAGCTGGTCAGCCTTCTGGTATTTCAACCATTTCCTTGAACAAGGGTATCTATGGTGGCAATGGCGAGATTATCATATCATCTGACCGCTCTCAGACTGTAAAGATCTTTAATCTGAGTGGACAGAAAGTAACTTCAGTTGCAGTTCAGGCAGGTGAAAGACAAGTGATTCCTGTGCCTTCAGGCATTTATATTGTAAATGGAATCAAAGTAATTGTGAAGTAATACCATCGTGAAATAGGATGAATGTCTCCAGCGTGATGGTGGAGATAAAGAGAAAAGTCCCACAGATTTCACAGATTACACAGATATTTTCGACGCCAAAACTTAAATCTGTGTAAATCTGTGAAATCAGTGGGATAAAAAAAAGAGCCACAAATCTTTCGATTTGCAGCTCTTTGTACCCAGACCCGGGATCGAACCGGGATGGATTGCTCCACTGGTGTTTGAGACCAGCGCGTCTACCGATTCCGCCATCTGGGCGAATGCCTCTCGGCTTATTTGCGGTTGCAAAGGTACTAATAATTTTTGAACTGGCAAACTTTTTGCCGATTTTTTTTCAAAAAAATGCATTTTTATTTCGAAAACACTAAATTTTTGTTGTTTTTCACCTTATCTATATTAATTTGTGGAAAAAAACTTGGTTGGTTCACATATATTTTTTACCTTTACATCAGAATTTCAAAACTAACAATTAAGTTTCTTAATTTATGACAATAAATGATAGCAACAATTATTGCGTGATACTCGCAGGTGGTAAGGGTAGAAGACTTTGGCCATGCAGTCGAAGCAATTACCCGAAACAATTTATCGATTTCTTCGGGGTGGGGCGTACCCAGTTGCAGCAGACCTACGATAGAATGGTGAAGATTGTGCCTGCCGACCATATTTTTATCAATACTAATGAGGAATATGTGGAACTGGTCAGGGAACAGTTGCCTCAGATTCCTGCTGAACGAATCATGGCAGAACCGATTCATCGTAATACGGCTCCAAGTGTAGCTTGGGCAAACCATCGTGTTTCGCAGTTGAATCCGAAAGCCTGCCTGATTACCACTCCTTCCGATCAGGCTGTTTTCAATGAGGAAGCTTTCAAGGAAAATGTACTGAAAGGACTGGCTTTTGTTGCTGAAAACGACAGATTTCTCTCGTTAGGTGTAAAACCAACCCGTCCAGAACCAGGATATGGTTATATCCAGTTGGGCGATGCAGAAGGGGATAATCTCTATAATGTTCAGTCATTTACAGAGAAACCTGAGCGTGATTTTGCCAAAATATTTGTTGATAGTGGTGAATTTTATTGGAATACAGGTATTTTCATTTCCAATGTCAAGCATTTACGCGAGAGTTTTTCTCAAATTCTGCCTGCTGTACTGAGAGGTTTTGATGAGTCTTATCTCACTTTTGACGTGGAGACAGAGAATGCCTATATGAAGCAGAATTTCCCTTCATATCCAAATATCTCCGTAGATTATGCCATCTTAGAGAAGTCAGATAATGTATCTGTATTGAAGTGTGATTTCGGTTGGGCTGACCTCGGTACCTGGCACAGTATCTATGAGGCGATGCAGAAGAGCGAGGATGATAATGTGATTATAGATAGTGATGTCATGATGGAAAATTGCCATCGTAATGTCATCAAACTGCCAAAGGGCAAACTCGCAGTTCTCAATGGTCTGGATGGTTTCATTGTAGCCGAGAAGGATAATGTACTCTTGATCTGTAAGAAAGAGGATTCCTCAGCATTGGTTCGCAAATATGTGAATGAAGTGCAAATGAAGAAGGGCGAAGAATACATTTGATATAATTAGAAATGACAAATGAGAAATTAGAAATGAACGGCTATCTTGCTGCATTTCTCATTTCTTATTTGTCATTTGTCATTTAATTAAATTTCTCATTTCTTAGTCTTTGTCATTTTTTTGAAATTCTGTGTAGATCTTATTAGAGATCTCCTTGAATTCCTCTTCAGTCAGTTTGAGATGTTCCTTGCGGAAGTTGACATCAGCCTCACTGTTCATAGGGATGAGGTGGATGTGTGCATGAGGAACTTCCAGACCCAAAACGACCTGTGCCACTTTTTTGCAAGGGAAAGCAGCCTTGATGGCCTTTGCCACTTTCTTGGCGAATACTTCAAACTCAGCGAGGTCTTCGTCTTCCATATCAAAGATATAATCCACTTCCTTGCGAGGAATGACCAATGTATGTCCCTTGCCGATAGGGCTGATGTCTAAAAAAGCGTAGAACTTATCGCTTTCTGCGCACTTGTAGCTGGGAATCTCTCCCGCTGCAATCTTAGAAAAAATACTTGCCATAATCTCTTTCAATTAAACATTTATAATAGAAACTTTATTTCTTTCTCTTCGCATCATTCTCATTTGATATTACATTTAGTGGGCTTACATGTCATAATAAAAGGAACTGCCATAAGGGCTTGGGAGCCGATATGATAGTTCCTTTATTTTTATTCAAATGAGATCTTGTCGATACGGAGCTTGATGGTGCCGCGAGGAATCTTGATTTCTACAATCTCGCCCACCTTCTTATTGAGCAATCCCTGTGCGATAGGAGTCTTGATGGAAATTTTGCCTTCCTTCAAGTTAGCCTCGCTTTCGCTCACGATAGTATATGTCATCTTTGCCTTGTTGACCATGTTGGTCATTTCCACCTTAGACATAATCTGCACGCAATCGGTGCTCAACTGCTTGGTGTCGATGATCTTAGCCTCGGCAATGGTGAGTTTGATACGATTGATTTTATCTTCAAGATGAGCCTGTGCCTCCTTAGCGGCATCATACTCTGAGTTCTCACTTAGGTCACCCTTGTCTCGGGCTTCAGCAATTGCGGCTGATGCCTTTGGGCGCTCTACTGTAGTGAGCTGTTTTAGTTCTGCTACGAGTTTGTCGTAACCTTCTTGTGACATGTAAGCCATAATTCTTCTTATTAATTTATAGTTATTAATGTGATTTCTTAGAGGGGTAAAAAATAAAGAATCCCGGTGCCAGTTAAGCACCGGAATCCTGTATCTTTTATCTCTATTGAATTATCTTTGTTTTTCTATTCTTTTGCAAAGATAGGACTTTATTTCCATATCTCCAAACTTTTTCAATGAAATTTCTCAAAAAAGCCTCCTTTTCCTTTTATGTATTCCATTAAATCATTAAAAATCTGATTATTACGGAGAATTTCAGGATTACCGGTCATAATCATTTGCCTTCTTGCACGAGTGATGGCTACGTTCAGTTTACGGTCGATGATATGACCGTCTTCTATAAAACTGTTTCCTGCCAGGAAGTCCAGTTGCCAGATGTTCTGGATGGTAAAACTGTAGATGATGACATCACGCTGGCTGCCCTGGTATCTTTCTACGGTGTCGATGCTGATTTTCTCCAGTTCCGGAATACCAAGTTTCTCGATTCCCTTGCGCACCATGGCTATCTGGTTGCGGTAAGGTACGATGACTCCCACTGTTTTCTGACTGTCGAACTGCTCTCCGTAATATCGGTGTATGCGACGAAGTATATCTACTACGATTTCTGCTTCGTTGGCATTAATCTTGTCGGAAATATTCGGCTCCTTGCAGAATTCTGATGGTATGAATATCATACGATGATTCTTCAGATGTTCGTCAAGCTCGTCCTCTGATGGGAGAGAATAGGCGAGTTGGGTTTCCAACTGGTGCTTGCATGGCACTGGTTCCAGTTGTTCCCGACGATAGAACATCTTGTTTGGGAATTCAGCAATTTCCGGATGCATACGTCCTTGACGGCGCAAAATGCCGATGAAATCGGTACGATGCTCATGGTCTTCCCAGCGGATGAGGCGCTCGAAAAGGGAGTTGCGGCAGTTGGTAAGACAGATGTCCTGTAGAATACTCATATCCATCAGGCTGTTTTGCTGACTGTCGTTGATGGTAGGAATGGCAGAGTCCTGTTCACTCTGCTGTACCACCGCTGGCAGTTGTTTATAGTCTCCGATGAGGATAAACTTGTCTATAGCTGAAAGCAATCCGATGAGATTGGGTTCCAGAATCTGACTCGATTCATCGATGATGGCAAGCTTGAAATGCTTCTGATTGAAGATGAAAGGCTTGGAGGTCATCATCGAGGTTGTTCCCACGATGACGCGCGTACCTATTATATATTGTTTGATGGCTTCCAATTTCGGACATTGGGCAATGGCTTTTTCTATCAAATATGGACGGAATCGTTCATCGCAGGAATATTCGCTACCGAGTCGCAGAAATGGGATGCCGGAATCTACCAGCATCTCGCAGATTTCATCCACGGCACGATTGGTATAGCTCATCAGTAGGATGGAAGAGGCTGGCTTTTGAGCCGTCTTTCCTCCAGCGGCGATGCTTTCTGCTGTCGGCATTCCTGTTCCATCGTTCAATGCTTCTTCTACCATAAACTTCAAGGCACGACTTGTCTTTCCTGTTCCCGGAGGTCCCACGAGCAGAAAGTAATCCTGTGCCTGTTTGGCTCTCAGGATGATATCGTCAAGTACATCGTCATAATGTCTGGTCAGCGTGAGCGAGGTGTTGCGGCGGGGAGGGCGCTGGCCTAATAGCAAGTCGCGCTTCTCTTGTGGCGCACAGATAAACTGGTGCAGATTGCGGATGCTTCCACCGGTGCTGGCATCGGTAGTACCATGCTCGATAGCGTATGGCTTGTCCATTTCGAAGATGTCAGCATTCTGTTGACCATCGTTGAGATGTACCACGATTTCATGGGAATGAATCTCCTGCAATACACCTTTATATAATATAGCTTTCCTGACATCCGGTTCTTCTTTCAGTTTGTAGGTATAGAGATATACCATGTCGCCGATACGGAAATTGGGCAGGAAGTCCTTGCCTTGGTCGGGTACGCTCAGGGTAATGGTATCGTAACCGCTACCTTCTCCACTCTGTTCTTTTCTGATGATATGGAGGTCGGTATAGATGTTGCCCGCATCCTTTTTCTCGGTAAGGGGCATCGTCCAGAGATCGCTGCTCGAAGTATTGGTTCCTTCCTGGGCACCTACTTTGGAAATCATCTGTTCGCGGAGCACAAAAGTCATCATCCTGCAGAAGTAGGCTTCTTCTAAAGGACTGAGTGCATGAAGCGGGTCGGTGATGTCTGCCAGTTGTGGCTTCAGGTACTTATTGTAGAAGAAGTCCTGGGTGCCTGCTACATTGAGAACATCAGGGGTAAACTCATTCAGCGCATGCTCGAATCCCTTCTTGGCTATTTCAAAAGAAGCGGCAACGAGTTGGTTGCGATATTCGATGGCTTCCCTGAAAAGTTTCTGGTAATAGGCTACCACCATCAGACCGTTCTGCGGCTGGTACTTGGAGTAGAGCAGACGGATGTTGACGAGATTGTTGCCCAACTTGAAGTTGTGCTGCAATACACCATAGTAGAGCAGCAACTGTACATAGTGGGGCACCAGCTGGAAACTGTGGTAGTTAGGGTCTGCCTGATGGCTTTCGATATTGAGGTTTCGTCCTGATTTCTGTTCTACGAGAAGTTTGCAGTCGGTGGTCATTAGATCGACACGTCCCTGTATGCCAAGGGCTTCGCACACGAATGACGGCTCCAGGATGGCTTTCTTCCGGTCGTAGATGCCCTCGCCCCGAAAGGCATTCATCTGTGCCTGGGAGGCGGTGCGGGGGAAGAGAATATCCACTACCTGCTGCAGATTGTAAGCCTGCAGGTTGGCATCGGTATAGAATTTCTTGGCGTCAAACCAGGGACAGGTGCAAAATTCCAGAGCCTTTTCTCTGAAATTGCTCTTGATGGTTTCGTTCACCTGATACTTGCCATGCGAATTGATGATATCGTCGAGCGCAGCACCGGCAAAGTTACCAAGTAGGGTAGCCTGGGTGTTGGCACGGGGTTTCATCAGATTCACGAGATACAGCAGGGGATGATGACCGAACTCGGTAAAGCAGGCTGCGATACTACTGATGTCGATGAGATAATCCGGTTCAACAATGATGAGCCGGGGCGTGATGACTGGTTGGCGTATCTGACAGTCGAGCAGGTTGAGCTGCATGCCTTCCTCCAATATTTTGCAGAGATAGGTATGGTCGATGCTGTTTGCCTCATCTTTGAGACAAACGAGATGTTCTTCCTCATCAGTATCATGGTCGATATCCACATGGATGAAGTCCGAGTCCCAGTTTTTCACGATGCAGCGGATGCGTCGGTTGCTGATGTCGAGTCCCTTCTGGTAGGGGCGGTTGGTATGTGGGATGAGAACGGTCAGTTCATGTGGAATATCAGTCTGGCATACGGCAGAGATGAAGATGGCGAGCGCACGGGCATCGTACTTCAGATCTTCCTCCGATAGAGGTTCCTGCTTGTTGCTGTGTCGGCGCATGGTCTGGATGGCAATCTTGTCGGCTATTTTGATGCCATGTACCTTGCAGAGATAATCCACCTGGGCGAAAAGGTTACCGAAAGCTTGTTTCGTATTCTTCACTCCTTCGTGGCAGCAGAGGATGAGCGTATCGTGCATCATCTTGTTGCGTGTAGCAGGTTCCAGGTCAGGAAGCATCAAGAGTTCCCTTACCCGCAGGAAAAGTTCTGTGGCAGATATGTTGTTTTGATTCATAGGCAACAAAGTTACAAAAATTATAAATACTCTTATAATAAAGGTATTTATAATTATTGATAATTAACTGTTAACTTTGGGGGCTGCTACAAAAATTAAGGTGTTCGTGCAAAAAAATGTAGTAAATTATTGGATGTTCGTGCGAAAAAGTGTATCTTTGTGGCGAATGTTCGTGCAAAAAAATGTAATTATGGAAAGAAACGTCATTAAACAACTCCTTGCATGGAAGCAAAAGAAAAATCGTAAGCCTCTGATAGTCAATGGTGCAAGGCAGGTAGGAAAAACCTATATCTTGCGGGATTTTGGTACCAAATACTATCAGAAGATGGCTTATGTCAATTGCGACAAAAACGAAATGGTAGAGAAGATTTTTGCGCAAGACTATAATATTGAGCGAATCTTGCTCTCATTGTCCGCTCTGCTCCATGTAAATATAGAACCGGAAAATACATTGATTATTTTCGATGAGATACAGGAAAACCCTGTAGTATTAAACTCTCTGAAGTATTTCTGCGAAGATGCTCCAGCCTATCATGTGGCAGTAGCTGGCTCGCTCTTGGGTATATCCCTTCATAGTGGAACATCATTTCCAGTGGGAAAGGTGGATATGATAAAGATGTATCCAATGGCCTTCGATGAGTTTCTGTTAGCTATGGGTGAACAGCCATTGATCAATGTACTTCATACCAAGGACTTTTCTCTTATAGATTCTCTGTCTTTGCGTTTGACAGATTATTTGCGGCAGTATTACTATGTAGGAGGAATGCCTGCAGCAGTCTTGGAATTTGTAGAAAGCAAGAACTTAGAAGAAGTGCGTAACATTCAAAAGCAGATATTGTTTGATTATCAACGAGATTTCTCCAAGCATGCACCTTCACAGGAAGTGCCACGTATCAATATGGTATGGGATTCCATCCCATCACAATTGGCAAAAGAAAATAAAAAGTTTATCTTTGGAGCGTTGAAGAAAGGAGCAAGAGCTTCAGAATTTGAGTTAGCCATCCAGTGGCTGATTGATGCGGGATTGGTGTATCAGATTAATCGTGTGTCTGCTCCAGGAATGCCATTGAAGTTTTATGCAGAAATGTCTGTATTTAAGCTTTTTGTCTTGGATGTGGGCTTGATGGGTGCAATGGTAGATGCTCCTGCAGAAAGTATTCTGGTAGCCGATACTTTGCTGAAGGAATACAAGGGAGCTTTTACGGAACTTTTTGTCTTAACCCAACTAATGGCTCTACAAATTCCGATTTACTATTTCAGCAGTAATGATTCGCGTGTGGAAATCGACTTGATTGTTCAGCATGGAACTATCATAACGCCTATTGAAATCAAGGCAGAGGAAAATGTGCATGCCAAATCACTTCGCACATTCATAGGGAAACATCCTAATCTCAAAGGCTTGCGACTCTCGATGAAACCCTATCAAGATCAGGAGTGGATGGTCAACAAGCCTCTTTATGCAGTAGGAGCCTGGTTGTAAATCAATGCTGTGCAAAAGATAATTACCCGTCATGGGGCAATAAAATCTCTTTTTGGTTGCAAAAGTACTAAAAAATAATGCAAGAAATGCTTGCCGTATCATTTCTTTTTTGTATATTTGTAGCCCCCCAATTGAAAAGAAGGGGTATTATTAATCTAAAAATATTAAACAATGACAAAAGAAGAATTGATGCACAGAGCCATTGAGCTCTCAGAAAATAGCGTAAGAAACGGTGGCGGTCCTTTTGGAGCTGTCATTGCCAAGGATGGAATCATCATTGCTGAGGCTTCCAACAGTGTGACGATTGACAAGGATCCTACGGCTCATGCGGAGGTAAACTGCGTACGACAGGCTTGCTTCAAGTTGAAAACCTTCAATCTGGAGGGTTGCGAAATCTATACCTCTTGCGAACCTTGTCCGATGTGCTTAGGTGCCATCTATTGGTCACATCTTGATCGTATCTATTATGCCAACGACCGAAAGGATGCAGCCAAGATTGGTTTTGACGATGAGTTTATCTATGAGGAAATAGACCGCAAGATAGAAGACCGTCACAAGCCGATGATTGCGCTGATGAGAGATGAGGCGTTGGGGGCTTTCCGTATGTGGGAAGAGAATGCGGCAAAGACGGAATACTAAAGCTTTTTGAATAAAGCCAAAACTAAGCGAGGCTCTGATGTCAATTCATTTCATCAGAGCCTTGTTTGTTTTTGTTATTGTCCTCCTAATCTATCAAAAAAGGTGACAATCTCCTCGAAAGTCTTGAATTCATCGCTGCCATATTCGATCGTTGTTCCCATGAAATCCTCTGCTGGATGTGGGTCAATGAAATAGTCGCCATAGAGCAGATTCTTCTGATTGGTGAAAAGAATATGGTTGTAGGCTGGGGTTGAGAGGTATTCCTCCACCCAGGTCTGTACCTTTGCCATATACTCATGGTCGTTGGTAGGGGCTGAGGCTACGATATATACATTGTAGTATTCGATGAGCATCTCGTAGGCCTTGTGCATGCTGCTTGTGGCTTTCCAGTAACTGTCGTGCAAAGCGTCGAAATCGATATATACGATAGGGCGTTCCTTCCCGTTTTGCTTGTCATCTATCCAGCGGATGACCGGACAGAGATAGTGGAAGGCTACCTTGTCGATGAGGCGGTGCTCGCCATGGAAGCGGATGGCATTGGGATAATGCTCATGGAAGAGGTCAAAGGTATGCACTACCGGGTCTTTGTCTCCGAAGAGACCATATACCCTTGCCTGTTCCTCTGGAGTGATATCCTGAAAGCATCGTTCGGTAATGTCACGGTATTCCTTGATGAGTCCCTTGGTCACCATCAGTTCGTTGACACCATCCTTTCGTGGATTCTGAAATTCCTGTTTACCGGTCATACTGCTCATGGTATTGCCCATTTCGAAAGCTGGGTTTACGAGGATGCGGTCGGTACCTTTCAGCATTTCTGTGTACATACCGCCCATGGAGGTACCGATAATCAGGTCGGGTTTCTCTGTTTCCTGCAACTCGATGAGCATTTCCATACCTTCTTCCGGATGTACGGGTATGTCTTCAGCCACGAAGGTAGCATTGGGCATGAGATCCTGAAGCATCTTTACAGTTCCGCTCTGTCCGGAAGAGAGGAAACCGTGAACATACATGATTTTCTTGCCCGACATAAGGTCGGGGAATTGCTTGATATATGGATTTTCCATTGTCTTTGAATTTTTAATTGCCCTGCAAAAGTACATCTATTTGCAGACAAATCAAAATAAAAGGGAGAGAAATTTCACTTTTTCAGTTTTTCTTTGTACTTTTGCGCCATCTTTTTGGACTCCAAGAGGTTCTTTTCGAAAATTCTATTAGATTTTTATCGAAATATAATAACATACGACATGAAACAGTCAATAGAAAATCTCTACAACCTTGACGGTAGGGTGCCCGTCGGTAAAGCACTCCCATTTGGTCTTCAGCATGTGCTGGCAATGTTTGTAAGCAACATTGCGCCAATCATGATTCTTGCTGGTGCGATAGGTTTGGACAGTTCGGTGAGCGCCGTTCTTATCCAGAACTGTATGGTCATCGCCGGCATCGGTACTTTGGTACAGCTCTATCCGGTATGGCGCATCGGTTCACGCCTCCCTATCGTGATGGGTATCTCCTTCACCTTCCTTTCTCTTGCCATCAGCATTGCTGCTGCTCATGGAATGGGTACGCTCATCGGAGCGGTCATCATCGGTGGTCTCGTGGAAGGTACACTCGGACTTTTTGCCAAATATTGGATCAAACTGATTCCTCCTGTAGTAGCTGCTACGGTGGTTACAGCCATTGGTTTTTCACTTCTTCCTGTGGGTGCCAATTCTTTTGCCGGAGGTCAGGATGCTGCGGATTTCGGTAGCATGAACAACTGGATTGTGGGTTCTGTCACCTTATTGGCTTGTCTTCTCTGTCAGATTTTTGCCAAGGGATTCCTACGCTCTCTTTCCGTGCTCGTAGGTTTGATAGTGGGTTATATCCTTGCTTGTTTTATGGGTATGATAGACTATAGTGGTCTTACCAATCTTTCTATCATCGCCTTGCCTCGTATCCTGCCTTTTACTCCAGAGTTTAATATAGGTGCCATCCTTTCTGTAGTGGCTGTATATCTGGTTTCTGCTACAGAGACCATCGGTGATACGTCAGCGCTTTGCAATAGTGCCCTGAAGCGTGATCCTAATACCAAGGAGATGGGTGCGGCTGTCTGCTGTGATGGTTTTGTAAGTTCGGTTTCTGGTCTTTTCGGATGTACTCCTATTACATCTTTCAGCCAGAACGTAGGTTTGGCTGCTATGTCGGGCGTGGTCAATCGCTTCACGATTGCCATGGGTGCCATCATCATGATTATCGGTGGTGTATTCCCTGCTATCGGTTATGTTCTTACAACCATTCCGCAGGCTGTATTGGGTGGATGTACTATCATGATGTTCGGTAGCATCCTCTTTGCTGGTTTCGGCATGATGGCACGTACGGGTTTCTCCCAGCGCAATATGGTGATTGTGAGCCTCTCGCTCAGTGTGGGTCTCGGTTTCACTCAGGCAACGGGTATGTTTAATATCTTCCCAGAGATTGTACGTACCGTATTTGCAGACAACTGTGTGGCTGTAGTGTTCCTGCTCGCAGTTATTCTGAATCTTGTATTGCCTAAGAATTTGGAAAAATAAAAAAGACAGGTCATCATTTTCTTATCCGGCGGAATAGAGCAGGAATGGGAATGATGGCTGTAAATCATCAATCATATCAATTTCAAATCAGAATAATGGATTTACTGAAAGAAAGAATTATGCAGGAAGGTAGATGCTTTCCTGGAGGAATCCTGAAGGTGGATAGCTTTGTGAACCATCAGATGGATCCTATCTTGATGATGGACTTGGCGAAGGAGTTTGTCAGACTCTTCAAGGACATCAAGTACAACAAGATTGTCACAATCGAGGCTTCGGGTATTGCTCCTGCCATTATGGTGGGTTACCTGACCCATCTTCCTGTAGTCTTCGTAAAGAAAAAGAAGCCAAAGACGATGGAAGGTATGATTACCTCGGTGGTTCACTCTTTCACCAAAGACTGTGACTATACGGTATGTGTAAGTGACAGTTATCTGACTCCTGATGATCATGTCATCTTCATCGACGACTTCCTTGCCAATGGTAATGCTTCCAAGGGCGTGATGGATCTCTGCGAGAAGGCTGGTGCCAAGATTGAGGCTATGGGTTTCATCATCGAGAAGGCATTCCAGCATGGTGGTGACTTCCTGCGCAAGGAAGGTATGCGTTATGAAGCACTCGCTACCGTAGAGAGCCTGGATGATTGCAAGATTGTCTTGAAGTAATCATCTTTCAATTAGATATACATAAAAATGCAGTAGTACTTCGTTGGCAGATGAAGCCTACTGCATTTGCTTATGAAGCCTATTGCATTTGCTTATGAAGTTAACTTCGATGTGCTTTGAAGTTAACTTCGTTATTTGATGATTTCGGCAGCGTAGGTTCCCATCGCTTTATAACCTGTTGGATTCGGGTGGAGCCAGTCGTTGCTCACATATTCTTTTTTCATGCGTCTGTCATCCTTCGGGTCCTGAAGAAGTTTGGCAAAGTCGAGGATTCCATCCACCTCTTTGTTCTTGGCTTGGTTGCGAATCCATTCGTTCACGGTTTGACGTGCTGCTTCATGGAAGGGAGAATAATATCCTGCTCCCTTGAAAGGGGTGATAGTGCCCAAATAGACTTTCAATCGGCGTGCCTTTGCTTTCTTGATCATTGCCTGATAGCTCTCGATGAGTTGACGTGCTACGGTTTCGCTATATCCGCTTTTGGCGGCACCTATATCATTTATTCCTTCAAAGATAATGACTTTTTTCACTCCTGCCTGTGCCAATATATCTTTGTCGAATCTTTCCTTTGCCAAAGCACCGAATCCTCCTGGCACCACCACACGGTTGTTGCCAATGCCGAGGTTGAGTACGCCTTGGTTGGTAATTTTATATTTCAGTTGGAGCATCTCCGACATGACGTCTGGCCAACGGTTCTGTGCATTGTCGGTAGAGCATTTTCCATCGGTGATGGAGTTTCCGATGATGGCGATGGCACTCATGTTGTTGTTCATCGTATAGATGTCGATGCCGCTGATGTTGTACCAGTGGTTCTCCCGGAAAGCCTTCTCGAAGTTGGAGTGGGCATTGGTTACACCTTTCATGATATAAGAGGTGGTGCGGGAACCCATGTGGACGGTAGGGACTGTTGGAGCGGAAGTATAGTTGATGGTGATGGCAAGTCGCTGGAGAGGCTTGAGGTCATAGGGCAGGGCATCGCTTGTGATGCTTTTGCCTGCTGGAATCGTAACCTTGTATTGATTGCCGAATTTGAGATATTTCGCACTCTTGGGGTCGATGGCGAAAGAGTCTTTAGCATGGGCAATATAGATAGAACGGATGACAACCGGTTCGGTACTATAGATATTGCTCAGTTTCAGACGAATCATATCGCCTCCGATGCTCACCTTGACCACCTGTCTCACGGAGCGGTTGGACATATTGTTATTATAGGGCATGAAGCTCTTCACGACGGTTTGTGGGGCAGTAGCCCATGTGCCTATCCATCCCTGTGCCGTAGCATTAATTGTTATAGCGCAGAGGAAAATAAAAAATGCAATAATTCTTTTCATTCTTCTCTTATAATATGTGATATATAAAAAGGGTCGATGCATTTTCAACACCGACCAACCTATACCTCATCAATTTCATAGGGGTTTAGAGAATCTGATACCATAGTTTTTCTCTACATCTTTCAGGTCTCCTCCACTTTGTACACAATCACGAATCTCCTTCTTAATCTTAATAAGTTTCAGAAAGAAGTTTTTATTTTTCTTTTTGTCCATATTCTACCTCCTTGTTTTAAGGATTCAACATTTGTGTTGCAAAGATTATGCCAGCGAGCGCAATGAAAGTTTACTTTCAGCTTGCCGAGTGCAGCTTTTCTTCTGCAAAGATACGCTTTTCTTCTGAAAGAAGCAAGGAATTATTGAAAAATGCTTGAGGGTGAGAGAGATAAAAAGAAAAAAGGTGTATCCAGAATGCCCGATGAAGAGCAACAAGGATACACCTTTATTAAATTATTCTCCACGATAAAAGCCATTATTGCTCATTTCCGACTATTTCAAGAACATTTCCTGATAGTTGTCTTTTACGAATTCACGAATGATTCACTTATCCTTCTGTTGCAAAAAATCCTTTTATTATGCTTGATAATAAATAGTATCTTCTGCATTTGACGGTTTGTATATACCAGCATCTGCGAACAGTCCTTCAAAGCATAAATCTTCGTTTAATTCAGGCCAATGAATACCATATCTACTCAATACGAAAGCCTTACGCTGGGCAGGTGTGGCGTTAGCAAGACGGTTCCAACGACTGAAAGAATAGTTAGCCTTCCAGCCATTTTGGGTTTCTGCCCAAATATGGGCATCGTCAACCCAAACGCGATTTACTCTATATTGCTCCATAATATCTTATTTTTGTATACCATTATCTAAGATGTGAAGCCCAGTTTCCATTTTTATCCAAAATGCCTGCATCTATAAGAAATTTCAAAGATGCCTCTTTACTAGCTGTTGCAGCCTTTCTTGCAGCCTCTAATCTTTCTTGTCTTTTGCTATCAAATAAATCCATATTCTACCTCCTTATTTTAATAATTCAACTTTCGTGCTGCAAAGATTATGCCAGCGAGAGCAATGTAAGCTTGCTTACAAATTGCCGAGCGCAGCTAATCTTCTGCAAAGATACGCTTTTCTTCTGAAAGATGCAAGAAATTATTGGAAAATGTTTGAGGGTGAAGGAGATAAAAAGAAAAAGGTGTATCCACGCTTGCCCAATGTATGGGGCAAGAAGGATACACCTTATTATATTATAGTTCTTTTATTTCCTTTTCTGTCAAACCGATAATTAAAGCTATCTGCTCTATGCTCAATCCGTTATCCAGCATTTTGCGGGCGATATTGTTTTTCTCTTCAGCCCTACCTTCTTCCATACCTTCCAATCAACCCATTCTTCCAATGGAGATTTTGCCACCTTGTTGAATTCGCGCGGCTGGTAGGCACACCTTTTTAGTATAATAAATCTAAAAATTTTTGGTTAGAACTCTACTTTCGCATATCTTTGCACTTAAAAAAAGTGGCACATGTGCCAGAAATTTTAAGTAGTATGAAGGAAATTAAGCGCGAATATTATCTCAACCAACTCATATCAAGCAAACAAAATGGCTTGATAAAGATAGTTACAGGTATCAGAAGATGTGGCAAATCATATCTTCTATTCAAGTTGTTTAGAGATCATCTCCTGGCAGATGGCATTTCTCCAGACCATATTATATCTCTGGCTTTGGATGATATACTGAACGATGAATACTGTGACCCCAAGAAACTGCTACACTATATTAAAGGTAACATCAAAGATTCTGAAATTCATTATGTCCTATTGGATGAAGTTCAAATGGTAAACAACTTTGTTGGAGCCTTGAACAGTCTTCTTCATATAGACAATGTGGATGTCTACGTAACAGGAAGCAATTCTAAGTTTCTATCTTCCGACATTGCCACAGAGTTCAGAGGAAGAGGTGATGAAATACGTATTTACCCTCTGTCTTTTTCAGAATATGTATCGGCTTACGATGGCAACAAAGAATATGCATGGCGAGATTATATTACGTATGGCAGTTTGCCTTTAATCTTGTCTTTGGATACCCAGCAAAAGAAGATGAGTTATCTGCGTAATCTCTATACTACGGTGTATCTAAAAGACTTGATAGACAGAAATAATGTCAAGAAAAACACGGAGTTCGACTCTCTTGTTAAAGTAATGGCATCATCGGTAGGCTCACCATGCAATCCGAATAAATTGAGCAACACTTTCAAGAGCGTAAGCAATGCAGACCTGTCTCCGTTAACAATCGACAATTACTTAGGATTCTTGCAAGAAGCCTTCCTGATAGAGAAAGCGATGCGGTATGACATTAAGGGGAAAAAGTACATCGGTACATTGTCTAAATACTATTTCGTAGACTTAGGACTGCGCAATAGCCTTCTGGATTTCCGTCAAATAGAAGAAACCCATCTCATGGAAAATGTGATATACAATGAATTACGATGCCGTGGCTATCTTGTGGATGTTGGTATGGTAGAAACTCGTACCCGAACGCCGCAACAAGGAATGATGCGCAAGCAATTGGAAGTAGATTTTGTAGTCAACAATGGCTCTAAGCGTTATTACATCCAATCTGCCCTTGCTCTTCCTGATAAGGAAAAGATAGAACAAGAATCTGCATCACTAAAACATATCTCAGATAACTTCCAGAAGATAATCATAGTAAAGGACAATATTGTTTCTCATCACAATGAAGCAGGCATCTTGTTCATAAGCTTGTTTGATTTTCTTTTGCAACGAAACATATTAGAATAGGCTTTCACTTAAAAAAAATGGCACATGTGCCATGAATTTTAAGTAGAGGCATCTATGTGCTGCATAGAAAATACAAACAAGCGCAATGTAAGCTTGCTCACAAATTGCCGAGTGCAGTTTTTCTTCTGCAAAGATACGCATTCCTTCTGAAAGAAGCAAGGAATTATTGAAAAATGCTTGAGGGTGAGAGAGATAAAAAGAAAAAGGTGTACCCCTTTGCCCATTGTGTTGGGCAATAAGGATACACCTTTAATTATATAGTATTTATAATTTCTGATTACTCAGTGAAACCTGAGTGGCGAGTACCAGAGATACGATAAATACAAGCTTTCTGGTCGTCATCAAACTTCACGGTGTAACAAATGCTGTCTACAGGCATACCATGAAGGTTCTTGCCCTGACCATAGAGAACCTGACCTTTGAGGAACTCAATGTTGCCAGCCCGTGCATCTGAAGGATTGTAAGATGTATTTGGTGTTCCTTCAAACTTTCCGTTGTTATAGTCTGTTACGTTCACCTTCATCTTAACACCATAGAATGCATCATCATCAAGCCACATTTTATCAGCATCATTAGCTGCAGTATTATAAGTGTTTATGTTGATTGTGCCATATCCTAATGGATCTTTACCAAGTACATTGCCTTGTTCATCAACAACATCTACTGTTACATCCCAAAGACCTGCCATTTTCTCAACAGCTGTACCTCCAGCTTTCTCATCTGTCTCAGGATCACAAGAAACAAATGTAAAAGTTGCAGCCAAGGCAACCATGAACATTGAAATATATTTCTTCATATCTGTTTTCTTTTAAACTGTTTTACTTCAAAATGACATGGAACAACATACTGCCATTGTTGTATGTCATATCATAGGATATAGTGCCTGTTTCTGGGTCATACTTCGCATTCTCAAATGAATTAGCAGAATCGCCCCAAGCTGAAACATAACTTGAAATCAGCTTGATGCTATTATCAGACATCAACTGAAGATAGCCTGTTAATTCAGCTGGTGCACCATAACCAACACCTTGACCATAATATCCTGCCATCAAGTCATTGATATAAAATAATCCAGGAGCTAACTTGGTTATTTTAACACTGAATCCCTTGAAATCTGCATTCTTATTATTATAACTTCTGTATGTTCCTGCTTGAACAGTATAGTCTCCCGCAATATCTGTTGTTATTGTAGGATCACAAACAGCAACTGTTCTTTTTGTTGATGTCTTATAGCCCTGCTCATTGGTATATGTATAATTGATATAGTATAAACCAGGAGTATTGATATCAACAGTTCCTGATGTTACAATACCAGAGGTGCAGTCTTCACCACGTAAAACACCCTTACATCCCAATTCAGTATATGCTGTACCAATAGGAACCAGAGTAAACTCATCTCCTTGGATTTCCAAAGTAGGATAGTATGTAACCTTAGCATCTGTCAGTTCATCGTTATCATCATTGCATGATGTCAATGCAAATGATGAGAGGCAGAGCATCAAGGTATAAAATAATATCTTTTTCATATTCTTCTTGTCTTTTGTGAATTAATGAAGCTCACTATTCTTTTGTATAGTGAATTATTTTACATCCCAGAATACAGGGTCTGCCAAAGTCTTGACAGCTGGTGTATTCTTGTTGTACTTGCGGGCATTCTCTGGGTAAGGCATACGCTTGCAGAGATTATTGTTGCCATAATAGTTAAGACCTGGATTGATCATATCACCTGCTATATACTTAGTAGAGCCATCAAATACTTCCTTAGCAGTAGCTGTAGAAAGTGCAGGTACGTCTGTACGACGCTGCTCTGACCAAGCCTCCATGTGATTACGCATAAAGAAGGAAGCCCACTTCTGCATATAGATGAGTTTGAGCTTATCTGCATCTGTTGCTTGGTTGGCAAAGTTTACCTTTGCACCTGCCAAGAAAGTAGCCAAGTTGCTATCTGCAATTCCACGTGAGGTGAAGTCTGCTGCAATAGCTTTTTCATAATCTACCTTTGCTGCATCTGCATTGTGGTTGAAACGAAGCTCAACCTCTGCCTTCAAGAACTCAACCTCTGACAGCTGCATGATGTAGATAGGCATTGCAGCAATCGCTCCATATTTAATTTCGCTTACATCCTTGTTCTTCCAATCCTTGCCAGTCCACTCCTTGTAGAGAGTCTTAGCACCAGGAATCTGGCCAACATACTTTCCGGCTTCATTAGCCTCCATTGTAGTTGACAAACGAGGGTCGTTGGTCAAGCTGTAATATGAAACAATAGGGTAAGCTGCGCAGAAGTTGTTGGTCTTTAAACCGCGAATGGCTGCATACCATGGGTTCCACTGCCCCTCTGCATTACTATATACATTGAATGTGCAATCTTTATTTGGTAACAAGTTCTCTGCCACCAATGCCTTAGCCTTGGCAGTATAAGAATCTACATCCACACCACCATCTATCAAACGCATGTACATACGCAGACGAAGACCATTAGCAAAACGCTTCCATGCATCCAATTTACCATTGAACATAGGGTCTGTCACAGAAAGGGTTGTTGTTCCCTCAGGAATAGCAGCCTCAGCCTCATCCATGGCAGCTAAAACCGAAGTATAGACAGTCTTACCATCGTCCCATTTTGGAGTAGGATTGGCGTTGCCTTGGCCCATTTCGGTATAAGGAGCATCGCTACATGCATCTACCATGTATTGCATGCCCAAGGCTGTCATCACTTTGCAAGCGAACAGGTCTACCTTGTTATTTGTCTTGCTCTCTACATCTTTGATATCCATCATAGCACCTGCATAGATGGTGCGATAACAACGGTCGAACAATGATGAAGCCTCGTCGAAATGAAGCTCAGCCTCATCGTTATACTGGTTAGACTCAGGGCGCTGCTCGAAATACTGGGCAAAGAAACCAGCGTTTGTGAACATAGCATCACCAGGCACTGCTGCCAAGGCATTTTCCACAGAAGGGAAAACCAATGTTGGTGTCACGTCACCATTGTTTGGATAGTTTGGGTTGTCATTGATATCCATGTCGCAGCTCGAAAGCGCCAAGAGGCAAGCTGCGCTATATACTAATATTTTCTTCATAATTAGCTTTCTTATTAGAATTTAACTGAAACATTGAAACCAATCTTTCTAGAACTTGGGTTGGCAGAATACTCACCATAGTTACCAGACAAGTCGTTACCGAAAGAGGTTGACTCTGGGTCGATGAAAGTATTGCTAGAAGGTGTCCAGAGGAACAAGTTGTTTCCAAAGACAGAAACCTTCACACCTGTCAAGAATGTCTTGGCAAGCCAAGCCTTAGGAAGATCCCAAGAAAGTACTACGGAACGAAGTTTTACATAGCTCTTGTCAACCAAGAATTCTGCATCGTAATTGTCTGCACCATTGTTCCAGTAGTTATAAAGGTTGGTTGCATTCAATGCTGTTGTGTTCTCGCCATATACAGGAGCGCCGTTGGCATCTGTGCCTGTCTGAACTACAGAGTTCGGAACGATGAATGGATGACGGCTGTTGTAAGCAGTCTGAATAGCGTTACCAACGAAATAGTTGAAGCTCTTGGTACGAGAATACATCACACCGCCCTTACGAATATCGAAATCGAATGACAAACTTACGCCCTTGTAAGAGAAGGTATTGGAAATACCCATCTGATACTTGCTGTTCATGCTACCAACAATCTGCTGCTCTGTAGTCTTAAGAGGAAGACCGGTCTTAGGGTCTACGATAATGTGGCCTTCGGCATCACGCTGTGAAGTGTAAGCCTTGAACACACCAAGCTCCTCGCCAACGATGGCATAGAGACCTGTGCCGCCACTCAAGCCATAGATTACAGACTCTCCACCGAGTTCTTCTGGAAGAGAAATTACCTTGCTGCGGTTCAATGTCCAGTTGAGGGAAATATCCCATTTGAAATCCTTTGTCTTAATTGGTGTGCCGCTAATCAAAGCCTCGACACCACGGTTACGAATCTTACCGAGGTTGGTGTTCTGTGCGGTATAGCCAGAAGCAGGATCCATAGCCAGAGAGAATATCTGCTTGTCTGATACTCTATTGTAGTAAGATACATCGAATGACAAGCGATTCTGAAGGAATGCCATGTTCAAGCCGAGCTCAAACTCTGTTGTCATCTCTGGACTCAAGTTAGGGCTACCCAATACGTTACCTACAGAATATGCATTATAGTTACCATTGGTGAATGGGAACTGGCTGGTACCCCAACCTGATGTGTTTGCTCCACCTTGTGCAAATACAGATGAGGTCATATAGACATTTGCATCATTACCAGTTTTACCCCAAGCAGCACGTACTTTACCGAAGGATATAATCTTCTGCATCTCTGGTGTCAAGAATTGAGAGAAGATAACACTACCTGTTACACCTGGATAAAAGAATGAACGGTTGCCCTTAGGAAGGGTAGATGACCAGTCGTTACGAGCTGTTAAAGTCAAGTATGCCCAGTTATCCCAACCAAGATCTACCTGTCCGTATGCACCCATCAAGCGGCGGAGCTGCTTATACTGGTCGATAGTTGGTTTCTCTGAAGAGTTGGTCAAATTATAGAATGTAGGGATGGTCAAGTTGGTTACTTCTGCATAGAAATAGCTATATCTACGCTCGTTACCATTGAGACCAACTACTGCATTAACATCCAGTTTATCTAAGAACTGATGACCATAGTTCAGCATGGCGTTAATATCTATTTCGCGGGTACGCTCAGTTTGCTGGCTTGTTTCACCTGTCAAAGCTGCCAATGCATCTGCATGGTTTGGAGTACCGTTAAAAAGTTGAGACATATTTGGCTGACCTGTATCGTGATGACCAGTAGTTGTGTCGAGACCAAAACGACCAGAGAACTTCAAGTCCTTTACAATATCCCAATCTAATTGCAATTTGCCATAGAAACGCTCCTGCTCATATTCATTCTTGTAGTTGTTCAAGATGTAATATGGATTGGTTACACCATAAGGAGTATAGTAATAACCTGGAGTATTGAATGGATTGTTCAAATCCTTAAGCTCAGCGATGCTGATGTCGCGAGGAGTCTGCATGATACAGTTGTACATAGAACCAGCCTGCTGACCGGTGCTTACGAAATTATTCTTTTGGTAAGCATAGTTGGCAGACATGCTCAAAGTTACGTTCTTGATCTTGTGACTAGCACGACCTGAGAATGTATACTTGTTGTAGCTATCTGCGTCTGTTGGGATGATACCATCATCGTGAATCTGTGACAAACTCAAGAAGAAGTTGCTTACATCTGTTGCACCATTGAAAGATACACTGTTGTTATAGCGAATACCTGTATCGAAGAAGTCTTTCACGTTGTCCTTGATGGCACGATAAGTCTTATACTGCTGAGAGTTATCGTAAATATTACCATATCGCAAAGAAGAACCATCAAACTCAGGACCCCAAGAACCGTTTTCCACGTCGGTCTTGTTACCATACCAACCCATACCGAATTGGTTCTGCATTTGAGGCAAACGGAGAACAGACTCAAGCTGCAAACCGCCGTTATACTCAATACCAACTCCCTTGCTTTGTTTCTTACCACTCTTGGTAGTAATCAAGATGACACCATTGGCTGCACGGCTACCATAGAGAGCTGTAGCAGCGGCACCCTTCAAGATGGTCATGCTCTCAACGTCATCTGGGTTGACAGCATTGGCACCATTACCGAAGTCGTAGCTTTCATTCAAGCTGTTAGCACTTGCTACCATAGAAGTCTCACTACTTGTTGAGTTGTTTGACAATGGCACACCATCTACAACATAAAGAGGCTGGTTGTTGCCAGACAAAGAGCTGACACCACGAATAACAACGGAATTAGAAGCACCTGGATCAGAAGAAGAAGCAGAAATCTGCACACCAGCCACCTTACCTGCAATACCAGACATGATGTCTCCTGTACGTGTCTCTGAAAGTTTCTCACCACCTACTACAGAAGCAGAATAACCCAATGCTTTACTCTGACGAGTGATGCCCATAGCAGTAACTACGACCTCATCAAGATTCTTAGCGTCGGAAGACAAAGTGATTTTGTTATTGCCGGCTTTCAGAGTAACCGTCTTTTCCTGCATACCAATGTAGGTTACATTAACTGTGTTTTTACCGTTTGGTAAAACTAAAGAGAAGTTACCATCAATATCGGTAACAGTTCCCGTATTGGTTCCTGCTACTTTGATAGATGCGCCAATAACAGGTTCTCCATCTTCGGCAGAGACAACCTTACCGGAAACTTGCGTTTGCGCAAACGCCATGCTTGTACTAACAGCAAGGCCTGCGGCTAACGTCATGAGTCTTTTTTCCATAAATCTCTCTCTCTTTTAAAAAATTAATATATAATGTTTATTTCTTTCTCTACATGTCACGAGGTACTCCCCATTGAGGGAATACCAAAGAATGCTTTCTCTACCTCTTGTCCCGAGGTGGAAGAGTTATAACTTATTATATATACGCCTGTCTCAAATCCCTTTATCCAAGAGTTTAAAACTCTCTTTATGGTAAGAGAACTTAGCAAAATTTTAAAAATATTTTTAATCGGTTGCAAAATTACATAATATTTAGCTTTTCTCCAAATATTTTTTGTAAAAAGTTGCATTTTACTTGCATTTTGTTACAAAAAGACTATTTTTGTGTCTTATTTTCTTGCTTTTATAAGTAAAATATTACTTTTTAAAGGAAATTACTGTTTGTTCAACCAATCCCTTTATGAGATTCACATTTATCAAATTTGCCTTAGGATGCCGTTTTTTATCTTAAAAGGGCAGTTTATTGCCTTTACTGACGCACTTCTTTCCATAATCCATTCTTTTTTTTCTTAAAAAGTAATAATCAGCGGATTACGAAAATGAAATCACATTTTCCTAAGGAGTTTCTCCCTTCTTGTAGCAGCTCCCCAAAGTGGAACACGAAAAATCCAGAGTATGGTGCACTTGGTGAAGGGAGAAATCGAGTATAGGCTCTGCTTTTTATATTCCTATATCTTGCATCAATGATTGGTTGGCAGAAGCCAGATTGGAATCAAAAAGACTTTTTATATAAACGAAGGTGGTGGAAGTCTTGGTATGTCCTAATGCCTTTCCGATTAATCCAATATCCATGTTATGCTGATAGGCGATACTCGCCCACGAGTGTCGAACCACATAAGAGGAAAGAGGGATAGATGAAGAAATTCTGAAATATAAATAAGGTGTATCCTTCTTGCCCAACATATCGGGCAAGCGAGGGTACACCTTTTTCTTTTTATCTCTCTCACCCTCAAGCATTTTTCCAAAATTCCTTGCTTCTTTCAGAAGAAAAGCTGCACTCGGCAATCTGTAAGCAAGCTTACATTGCGCTTGCTTGTATTTTCCCTCAAATCCGCAACCTATAGGGTTTAGTGGGATTTTGCTTG
>UMHT01009031.1_pt1 | contig 128772 bp, 134 predicted proteins | sample 1965601 | NCBI WGS metagenome assembly UMHT01 (sample SAMEA4836105, study PRJEB28245) | human gut metagenome | biome: gut microbiome; material: fecal sample | place: Denmark | collected 2008 | reverse complement strand
TGGATACGCGCCTTACCGGTACGCAGGAGCATATCCTGACAGAAATAGACAGAAGACTGGATACCCGTTTCACAGAATCAGAGAATCTGATTCTTGGGGAATTGGACCGGGTACAGGATAATCTGACAGAACGGCTGGACACGATGAAACGCAGATTAGATGAGATGACAGAGTATTACAGGATTAAGAAGCTGGATGATATCAATGGCGCCATGCTCCTTAAGATGATACAGGAAGTGGAAAAAAGAGTGGAAGCCCTGGAGGCGAAGACAGCCTGATTTTATCCATTGACTTTGCGTGAATAAAGCTGATACAGCGTGATTCTGCACCAGTCATATACTCATACCCCCCTGCATATACTATAAAAGCATAGCAAGGGGGTATATTTATGGACAATTTTAATGTATACAAGGATATTCAGGCGAGAACAGGCGGAGAGATTTACATAGGCGTAGTAGGGCCGGTCCGCACAGGCAAATCTACCTTCATAAAGCGGTTCATGGAACTGCTGGTGCTCCCTGCAATGGAGGATGAGAACCTGCGCAATCTGAGCCGGGATGAGCTGCCCCAGAGCGCGGCCGGCAAGACCATCATGACCACGGAGCCCAAGTTTATTCCCAAGGAAGCGGCCAGAATCAATCTGGCAGACGGCATTGAAGCCAAGGTAAGGGTCATTGACTGCGTGGGATTCATGGTAGACGGTGCAGCCGGCCATGTGGAGAACGGCGAGGAGCGTCTGGTGAAAACGCCGTGGTTTGATTATGACATTCCCTTTACCCAGGCAGCGGAAATCGGAACCAGGAAAGTCATCAATGACCATTCCACCATTGGAATCGTTGTGACCACGGACGGAACCATAGGGGAAATCAAACGTCCCGGATACATAGCAGCTGAAAAGCAGACCATTGACGAACTGAAAAAACTGGGAAAACCATTTGTGGTTCTTTTGAATTCCACCAAACCCTACTCAGACGAGACTGCCAGGCTGGCCAGGGAAATGTCTGAATCATACGGAGTATCGGTGCTACCCGTAAACTGCGAGCAGCTTAAGAAGGAGGATATCTTCCATATTCTGGAATGTGTCCTAAAGGAGTTCCCTGTGACTGAGATGGATTTTCATATTCCCAAATGGCTGGAGATCCTGCCGTCCACTCACTGGCTTAAGGCCCAGGTCATCCAGGCAGCCAGGAATGTAATTCAGAAGGTGACCCATATGAAGGATGTGTCCGGGGAACTGAAACAGCAGCATACGGATACCATCCGCTCCATGAATGTGAAAAACATGCAGATGGCGGACGGCAGGGTGGGCGTCCAGGTGGATATGGACGACAGCTACTATTACCAGATTCTCAGCGACTATGTGGGACTGCCCATTGAAGGCGAATACCAGCTCATGCAGACCCTGAGCAGCCTGGCCAATATGCAGAAGGAATATGAAAAAGTGCAGAACGCTCTGACCCAGGTGCGGTTAAAGGGGTACGGGGTGGTGACGCCGGAACGCTCAGAAATCGTTCTGGATGAACCGCAGGTCATAAAGCACGGCAACAAGTACGGTGTAAAGATGAAGGCGGAAGCACCGTCCATCAACCTGATTAAGGCCCATATTGAGACAGAGATTGCTCCGATTGTGGGAAGCGAGCAGCAGGCCCAGGATCTGATTGCCTATATCAAGGAAAATGCCAGGGAGAGCGACGACGGAATTTGGAATACCAACATCTTTGGAAAATCCATTGAACAGATTGTGGAGGACGGTATCCAGGCCAAGGTGTCCCAGATGACGGAAGACTGCCAGCTGAAGCTGCAGGATACCCTGCAGAAAATTATCAATGACAGCAACGGCGGTATGATATGCATTATTATTTAAAATCGTCAACAATGGTTTGCATGTTGAGAAAAGGACTGTTTACAGAAAATTGTGCAAATATTACAATACGATTTGCATTCTTATGGGGATTATGATATACTGTAGCCATAATTGACAGAATATTCTGTGAGGCAAGACTATATTATACTCGGAGGGGAGAATGCAGATGAGACTTACATTTATCGGTGCCGACCATGAGGTAACGGGCAGCTGTCATTTTCTGGAGGTGGGAAATACCAAGGTGCTTATAGACTGCGGTATGGAACAGGGAAATAACATATACCAGAATGCGGAGCTGCCCGTGGGGTATCATGAGATTGACTATGTGCTTCTGACGCATGCGCATATTGACCATGCGGGTATGCTTCCGTGGATTCACGCCAGGGGATTCAGGGGCCAGGTTATAACCACCTATGCCACCGCTGACCTGTGCAACATCATGCTTAAGGACAGCGCCCACATACAGGAGATGGAAGCTGAGTGGAAAAACCGGAAGGCGCGCCGTGCCGGCAGGGGTGAGGTGGAAGCCCTCTATACCATGCAGGACGCTGAGGATGTGCTTAAGCATTTTGAGGGTGTGGCGTATGGGCAGGTATTTAAGCTCAATGACAACCTGACCCTGCGCTTTACGGATGTGGGACATCTACTGGGGTCTGCTTCCATAGAGATATGGGCCACTGAGGGCGCCGGCAAGAAAAAAATCGTATTTTCCGGCGACATTGGAAACAAGAATAAGCCCCTGATCCGTGATCCCCAGTATATTACGGAGGCAGATTACGTGGTGATGGAGGCCACCTACGGAAACCGCTACCACAAAAAGGATGTAAACCATGTGGACAGTCTGGCCAGAATCATTCAGGAGACCCTGGACCGGCAGGGAAATGTGGTCATACCGGCCTTTGCAGTGGGACGTACCCAGGAGCTTCTGTATCTGATACGCCATATTAAGGAAGAAAGGCTTGTGACCGGCCATGACAGCTTTGAGGTTTACGTAGACAGCCCTCTGGCCGTGGAAGCCACCCACGTGTTTAAGGACAATATGCTGGAGTGCTATGACGGGGAGACAAAAGCTCTGGTGGAACGTGGAATCAACCCCATTGATTTTCCGGGACTGAAGCTCTCCATTACCAGTGAGGAATCCAAGAACATAAACTTTGACATGACGCCCAAGGTCATCATATCAGCGGCAGGCATGTGTGATGCGGGCCGTATACGCCACCACCTGAAACATAATCTGTGGAGGCCGGAGTGTTCCGTTGTGTTCGCGGGATACCAGGCAGAGGGAACCCTGGGGCGGATTCTTCAGGACGGGGCTCAGACCGTGAAGATATTTGGAGAGGAAATTGATGTGCGGGCCCATATAGAAACCATGGAGGGTATCAGCGGCCATGCGGACAGGGACGGGCTTATCACCTGGATATCCGCATTTGAGAAAAAGCCGGACTATGTGTTTGTGGTCCATGGAAGCGAGGAATCCTGCGTATCCTTTACGGATGTGCTGAATACCCAGCTGAAACTGGCAGCCAAGGCGCCTTTTTCCGGTTCCCAGTTTGACCTCATAAAAGGCTTCTGGATTAAAGAGACAGAGGGTGTTCTAATTAAGAAGGAGACTGCCGCCAAACGCAGGGCCAGCGGTGTTTACACCAGGCTGGTGGATGCGGGCAAGATGCTGCTTGATGTGATTCACCGCAATGAGGGCGGCGCTAATAAGGACTTGACCCGTTTTACGGAACAGATTCTTGCCCTGTGCGATAAATGGGACAGATAGAATGTTACTGACAGGAGATTTTGACACATGACGAAAGTACAGATTTACACAGACGGTTCTGCCAGGGGAAATCCTGACGGACCGGGCGGTTACGGGACAGTGCTTCATTTTATGGACAGCAGCGGCCAGCTTCATGAGAAGACTATGTCCGGCGGGTATGTACGCACCACCAACAACCGGATGGAGCTGATGGCTGCTATTGTAGGGCTGGAGGCGTTAAACAGGCCGTGCCAGGTGGAATTATATTCGGATTCCAAATACCTGACAGATGCGTTTAACCAGCATTGGATTGACAGCTGGGTGGCAAAGGGGTGGAACAGGGGAAAAAGCGGGCCGGTTAAGAATATCGACCTCTGGAAACGCCTGCTAAAGGCAAAGGAACCCCACCAGGTAAAATTCATCTGGGTAAAAGGACATGCAGGCCATCCTGAAAATGAGAAATGCGATGCCCTGGCCACCTCTGCGGCAGATGGTGAGAATCTGATGACAGACCAGGGGCTGGAGGCATAAATAAGCTTCACCCTGATACAGTTTAAAAGCGGGAAGGCGCTGCTTAACCCTGGCTTACGTTCGGAGCAGGGGATGCGGCGCTTTTTTTGCATTTGTATCTGTTCCTGATTTTCTTACATATCTCTTACAATCTATTACTCCTTTTATCTTCGTGTTTCTTTTCTTCCTTTTTTGTGATAAGGTTAATACATGATTATGGCAGGGATGTGTTGCGATGAAAGAAAAAAGGATATGGATTGTAATTGGCTGTATCCTGGTCATAGGAACTGGTGTTACCCACTATACCAAATACTATGTGAACAGCCAGGGAGCAGCCATGATGGCTGAGATTACAGCAGGGGCAGAAGAGACGGCGGCGTCATCCTTTGCCCCGGCTTTGGGACAGCTGGATACAGAAACGGGCGGGGCGGATGCAGGTATGGCGGCTGGCAGGGCAGCGCCCGCAACACCTGCGGAGCGCAGGATGACGGGAGATGCGGGACCTGGGAATGCAGCTTCAGGAAACGCTGCATCGGGAGATGCAGGTCCCGGAAGTGCAGATCCTGGAAACGCAGCTTACGCAGCGGCTCCGGCAGCAGAGGCAGCGGGGGCCTTTCCTTCGGACCATGCAGCTCCGGCAATGGCGGATGCCGCTGAGGAGACGATGGCTTCGGATACTGCCGGATCCGCCGGTGCAGGTGAGGGAGCCGCTGTTTCGGAAACTGCTTCGGAAAAGGATATGCCTATTTCCCCTCTCACAGGAGCCAGGACCAGGGAGTACAAGGCAAGTCTTATTGTAGACTACCGTAAACGCCTGGAGGATTTGGACACCCAGATCCTTAAGATGCGGGAGGAGGAAACGGATTCCAATGTATATTCCATCAAAACCTCAGCGGAGACAGAGCTTAAGCTGTGGGAAGGAGAGCTGAATTCCATTTACAATGCGCTGATGGAGATGCTGTCCCAGGAGGATGCGGCAAAGCTGGCTTCCGAACAGCAGGAATGGCTTAAGAACAGGGATGCCAGGGCGGCGGAGAGTTCGGGCAGAAACAGCGGATCCATGGAGGGAATCAGTTATGCGGCCGCATTGGTCAGTCTGACTAGGGACAGGGCTTACGAGCTGGCAGGCCGCTATGAGGAGGCCAACGGGGTGTTCTACGAGGATGAGGATTCTTCCCAAACGGCATTGCCGTAGCAGGCGAAGGCATGGAAAGAACAGTCCGTATGACGGGGACTGAAAATTGCGGGTAAGAGGGAAAAACAATGGAAAATCATTGGTTTTCCCTTTCTTTTTTGTTAAGACAGTCTTGATAATTATATAGCGTTATGGTAAAATGACGGTTATGTAATGAGAGCAATGATATGGAGGAAAATAAAGTGAAAGAACCACAGTACCGCGGCGTGAACGAGCTTCGCCGGATGTTCCTTGAATTTTTTGAGAGCAAGGGCCATCTGGCAATGAAGAGCTTTTCACTGGTGCCGCATAATGATAACAGCCTGCTTTTAATCAATTCCGGTATGGCTCCCCTGAAGCCATATTTCACAGGACAGGAGATTCCGCCCAGGAAGAGGGTTACCACCTGCCAGAAGTGTATCCGCACCGGTGACATTGAGAATATAGGAAAGACAGCCCGTCACGGCACCTTTTTCGAGATGCTGGGTAATTTCTCTTTTGGGGATTATTTTAAAACAGAAGCCATCCACTGGACCTGGGAATTTCTGACCGATGTGGTGGGACTGGACCCGGACAGGCTGTATCCCAGCGTGTACCTGGATGACGATGAGGCATTCGGCATCTGGAACAGGGAAATCGGGATTCCGGCTGAGCGCATCTTCAAGTTCGGCAAGGAGGACAACTTCTGGGAGCACGGCTCAGGCCCCTGCGGTCCTTGCTCAGAGGTATATTACGACAGAGGCGAGGCATTTGGCTGCGGAAAACCCGGATGTACGGTGGGCTGTGACTGCGACCGCTATATTGAGGTATGGAACAATGTATTTACCCAGTTCGACAATGACGGACATGGTCATTATACAGAGCTGGAGCATAAGAATATTGATACGGGCATGGGCCTGGAGCGTCTGGCTGTGGTGGTTCAGGGCGTTGACTCCCTGTTCACCGTTGACACCAACAAGGCGCTTTTGGACAGGGTCTGCGAGCTTGCGCATACAGAATATCAGAAGGACCACGAGACAGATGTGTCCCTGCGCATTGTTACAGACCATGTTAAGTCCTGTACCTTCATGATTTCAGACGGAATCATGCCGTCCAACGAGGGAAGGGGCTATGTGCTGCGCCGCCTCCTGCGCCGTGCTGCCCGCCATGGGAGAAAGCTGGGGATTGAAGGCAGGTTCCTGGCCGGTCTTTCCGAGACAGTCATCGAATTGTCCAAGGACGGCTATCCTGAGCTGGAAGAAAAGCAGGCCATGATTTTTAAGGTACTGTCCGAGGAAGAGGAAAAGTTCAACAAGACCATTGACCAGGGACTTAGCATCCTGGGTGAGATGGAGGATGAGATGCAGAAAACCGGAAATAAGTGTCTTTCCGGAGCCAATGCTTTCAAGCTGTATGACACCTATGGATTCCCTCTGGATCTCACCAAGGAAATTTTGGAAGAGAGAGGCTGCACCGTGGATGAGGACGGCTTTGCCGCAGCCATGAAGGAGCAGAAGGAAAAGGCCAGAAAGGCCCGCAAGACTACCAATTACATGGGGGCCGACGTGACTGTATACCAGTCCATCGATCCATCTGTTACCACTGAATTCATTGGTTATGACAGACTGACGGCTGATTCCAGGGTGACTGTACTGACCACGGAAGACGAGCTGGTACAGGCCCTTACAGACGGACAGAAGGGTACCATCATCGTGGAGCAGACCCCGTTTTACGGAACCATGGGCGGCCAGCAGGGAGATACAGGTGTTATTTCCAATGAAAACGGCTCCTTTAAGGTAGAGGATACCATACATCTTCAGGGCGGCAAGGTAGGCCATGTGGGAGTCATGACAAAAGGCATGTTCCAGGTAGGGGAAACCGTGACCCTGTCTGTCTGCGCCCACAACCGCGCTCTTACATGCAAGAACCACAGCGCCACCCATCTGCTTCAGAAGGCTCTGCGCAAGGTATTGGGAGACCATGTGGAGCAGGCAGGTTCCTATGTGGATGCGGGCAGGCTGCGTTTTGACTTTACCCATTTTTCAGCCATGACACCGGATGAGATTAAGAAGGTGGAGGAGCTGGTGAACCAGGAAATCCAGGCATCCCTTCCGGTAGTCACCCAGGTTATGACACTGGAGGAGGCCAAGAAAACAGGAGCCATGGCTCTGTTCGGTGAAAAATACGGAGATAAGGTCCGCGTGGTGCGCATGGGAGATTTCTCCACAGAGCTCTGCGGCGGCACCCATGTGCTAAATACAGGCACCATTGCATATTTTAAGATTATTTCCGAGGCTGGTATTGCCGCCGGTGTAAGGCGTATTGAGGCGCTTACATCCGAGGGGCTTATGAAACATTATCAGGAGGTGGAAGAGGAGCTTCAGGAGGCGGCCAGGACAGCCAAGACAACACCGTCCGCGCTGACTTCCAAGATACAGTCCCTTCTGGAAGAAATTAAGACCCTTCACTCCGAAAATGAGAAGCTTAAGAGCAAGCTTGCCAATGACTCCTTGGGAGATGTTATGAGCCAGGTCAAGGAAGTAAACGGACTTAAGGTTCTGGCAGCCAAAGTAACCGGAGTGGACATGAACGGCATGAGAAACTTAGGCGACCAGTTAAAGGACAAGCTGGGAGAAGGCGTCATTGTACTGGCCTGCGAGCAGGACGGCAAGGTGAACCTGATGGCAACAGCCACAGACTCAGCCCAGAAAAAGGGCGCTCATGCAGGAAACCTGATTAAGGCCATAGCTGGTCTTGTGGGCGGTGGCGGCGGCGGCCGTCCCAACATGGCCCAGGCCGGCGGCAAGAATCCGGCAGGTATCGACGATGCTCTTAAAAAAGCGGTTGAGACAGTGGAAGAACAGACAAAATAGTACATGTGCAGATAAAATTTAAAAATAAATGTAAGAATTATAAAAAAATTCTTGACGTACGGTATTTTTATGCTATAATCATAGCAGTGCTAAAAATACCCAAACAGTTGTATTATGCACAATTACACAACTGGAGGGAGGTTAGGTGTGAGCGATGTCAAACGTAATTGTTAAAGATAACGAGAGCTTAGACAGTGCTTTACGCAGATTCAAAAGAAACTGTGCAAAGGCTGGCATTCAGCAGGAAATTCGTAAGAGAGAGCATTACGAGAAGCCAAGCGTAAGACGTAAGAAAAAGTCTGAAGCTGCTCGTAAGCGTAAGTACAACTAATTCACTGGTTGGATTAGGTGTTAATGTAATGGAAAATCAACTGGCTGTCGTAAGAAATTATGGCAGGCAGTTGTTTTTTGTTTTTTAATGTTATGGCTGTGGGGTACGTCCGTGGGGAGGGGCAGGGCTGTGTCCTCCGGCCGCCACATGAGAAAAAAGCAAAGGAAGAATTGAATTGTTTGCAGAGATAGGATGGTCGTAATGATTCGTGAAATTGCGGGATTTGCTTACGATTGAAGGATGCGGATGCGTTAGCGGATTTTTATGTGGAGCTGCTTGGATGGGAGAAGGTGCTCTCCGGTAATGGATGGGCGGGGTTGCGCTCGCATCAGGGATGGATTCTGGCTTTTCAGGAAGTGGAAGATTATATCCCGCCTGTCTGGCCCTGGAAAAAAGGGCAGACAACAGCAGATGGCCCATATGGATTTTTATGTCCAGGACCTGAATCAAGCCGTTTCCCACGCCCTGAACTGCGGCGCCACCAAGTCGGAAGTCCAATATTTTGACACCTCAACCGTAATGTTCGACCCCGAAGGCCACCCATTCTGTTTGAGTATAATAAAACAATAAAGTGACACCTCAAGTTGAGAAACCTAAACTCAAGCATCTGTCTATACCCGGCTGATTGGGATTTATAAACTTGGCGGAAGAGATACACGGTCCGCCTCCCCCTCTCCGCGGACGTACCCTCACCCACCAAAATTCAAATCCAAATCACCCCACCTCGTTCAACGCACACCCCGGCGACGCCACCAAAGAGTAATTGGTATGGTAGATCACGAATCCAGGCGCGGCTCCGGCTGCCTTTTTGATGTTCTTTTTCTGGATGTAGTCGATTTCCACCTTGTCGTTGTCACGTCCCTTGGAATAGTAGGCGGCCAGGGAGCCGGCTTCTTCAAAGAGACGGTCGGGAAGGTCGGTGCGGCCCTCTGCCTTTACGATGACATGGGAGCCGGGGATGCCTTTGGCGTGGAACCACCAGTCATTGCCTGTTGCCAGCTTGAAGGTGAGTTCCTCATTCTGGTAGTTGTTCTTTCCCACGTAAATGTGGAAGCCGTCGGAGGAAATGTAGTGGAAGGGCTTGCTGGTGATTTTCGGCTTCTTATCGCTTGAACGGCGTTTTTTGATATATCCGTACTCCGTCAGCTCTTCCTTAATCTGCACCAGGTCGTTTTCAGCCAGGGCTATGTCGAGAGCGGAGCTGATGGATTCCAGATGGTCGATTTCCGCCTTGGTCTCCTTTGTCAGGTCTGTCAGCGCTTCATAGGTGCGCTTTAATTTGTTGTATTTGTCAAAGTGCTTTTTGGCATTGTCCTTTGCTGACAGCTGTGTGTCCAGGGGAATGGTGATTTCCTCGTTGGTGTAGTAGTTCAGACAGGTAAAGGATTTCTCGCCGCCGGTGAGCTCATAGCCGTAGGTGTTCAGGAGTTCGCCGTATATGCGGTATTTTTCACGCTTTTCAGTGTCTTTCAGCTGCTTCAGCTGCAAATCGTATTTTTTGTAGTTGCGTTCCAGGGATGTCTGGACTATCCGGCGCAGGTCTGAGGACTTTTGGCGGATCCTGGTAATGGTGTCCCGGGAAGCATAGTACTCCTCCAGCAGACGGCTCATGGACCGGAAGGACTGGCTGTGGTAAGCGCCGCCCTCGTAACAGGTCAGGGGAAGGGCAGCGTATTCTACCGGGCCTCCTTCATCGAAGACAATGGCCGGCGCAAAATTTCCTTCCTTCACGTCCTCCATCACCAGGGAAAAGGTGTGGTAAAGATGCAGAAGTTCTGTTTCAGACAATTCTGAGGCGCCGTAATCTGAGTCAATGCTTGCCAGGTGGCATATTTCCTCGGCCATAATGGGACTGATGCCTGTGAGATGGTTGTACAGGGCTTTCTGGACGGACATGGAGGAGGAGCCTACTGCCTGGTGGAAGGTCTCCTGAGTGACCGTAAGCGGATTTTCTTTGGCAACGGTCTGGGGGATGAAGTAGGCTCGTCCCGGAAGTACCTCGCGGACAGAGCTGACCTGGGCGGACACATGCTTGATGCTGTCGATGATGGTGCCGTCCTCTCTGCAGAAAATGATGTTGCTGTGCTTGCCCATGATTTCCACAATCAGTTTCTTGCGGCACAGGTCCCCCATCTCGTCCAAGTGCTCCAGATCGAACTGGATGATGCGCTCTAAGCCGGGCTGGCTGATGTCCACGATTCTGGCGCTTCCGATGTGCTTGCGCAGCAGCATGCAGAAATTAGGCGCTGTCATGGGACTGGGTTTGTTCTTGTCCGTCAGGTAGATAAGGGGAAGACTTGCGCTGGCCGATATCTGAAGACGGTAATTTTCCTTGTTATTTTTAATGGCTATGAGAAGCTCGTCCTTTTCAGGCTGGGCGATTTTAGAAATGCGTCCGCCTCCAAGGGCTTCCTTGAACTCATGAACCAGGTTTGCTATGGTAATGCCGTCAAATGCCATATGATATACACTCCTGTCGGGCCTGTATTAACGCGGGAAATGCCCTTTGGATAGGGGACGGGGAGGAACCGGAAGGATCTTCTCTTCGGGGCATGTCCGGGCGCCGGGGCCGCTGAATATAAGAATACCATAATTTGAAGGAATAGAAAAGGCCTTGCATTATCGGATGTCCATCCAATTTTCCCGCCGGCTGAACTGTAACCCCGAAAATTGCTTTGTTGAACAATTTGTTGACTTGATTCCCCAGATGAATTATAATACTAACTAACTATGGATAAAAGCGAAAGAGAGGCATTCGTTATGTTAAAAAGCATGACTGGTTTCGGCAGATGCGAGAATGTGACGGACGAGTACAAGATTTCTGTCGAGATGAAGGCCGTTAATCACAGATATCTGGATTTAAGTATTAAGATGCCCAAGAAGTTCAATTATTTTGAAGCTTCCATTCGGACACTCCTTAAGAAATATATCCAGAGGGGAAAAGTGGATCTATTCATCAACTACGAGGATTACAGGTCAGGCAACATGTGCCTTAAATACAATCGGGCGCTGGCTGCTGAATATATGGAGTACTTTTATAAAATGTCGGATGAGTTCGGTATCCAGAACGATGTGAAGGTGTCGGCCCTGGCCAAGTTTCCCGAGGTGCTTACCATGGAGCAGGTGCCGGACGACGAGGAGCATCTGTGGGAAATCCTTTCGGAAGCCCTTAAGGAGGCCGCTGTCAGATTTGTGGAGTCCAGGGAGATTGAGGGAGAACATCTTAAGAAGGACCTTTTAGGCAAGCTGGATTATATGGAAACGCTGGTGGATTTTATCGAGGAGCGTTCCCCGCAGATTTTAACAGAGTACAGGAACAGGCTGGAGGACAAGGTAAAGGAGCTCTTAAATAACACAGCCATGGAGGAGAGCCGTATTGCGGCGGAAGTTACCATCTATGCGGATAAGATATGTGTGGATGAGGAGACGGTGCGTCTCAGAAGCCACATACACAACACCAGGAACGGGCTTTTAAGCGGAGAGAGCGTTGGACGCAAGCTGGATTTCATTGCCCAGGAGATGAACCGGGAGGCCAATACCATCCTCTCCAAGTCCACGGACCTTTCCATCTCGGACAAGGCCATTGCCCTTAAAACCGAGATAGAGAAGGTCAGGGAGCAGATACAGAATATTGAATGAATAAGAATATCCAAATAAGTACATTGAAAAGTCAGGGAGAGCATACCATGAACCAGCAGGGAATTTTAGTGGTAGTATCCGGATTCTCCGGAGCAGGAAAGGGAACACTCATGAAAGAGCTGCTAAAGCGGTATGACAATTACGCATTGTCCGTATCCGCCACCACAAGGCAGCCCAGGGAAGGAGAAAAGGACGGGGAGGATTATTTCTTCGTCAGCAGGGAATATTTTCAGCAGATGATAGAGGACGGGCGTCTGGTGGAGTACGCTCAGTACGTGAACCATTACTATGGTACGCCCAGGGATTATGTGGAGAAGAAGATGGCAGAGGGAAAGGACGTGATTCTGGAGATTGAAATTCAGGGCGCCCTTAAGGTGAAGAAGCGTTTTCCCGACGCGCTGCTGATTTTTGTGACACCGCCCAGTGCCGGGGAGCTTCGCCGCCGTCTGGTAGGCAGGGGAACAGAGACCATAGAGGTCATAAATGCCAGGCTCCGCCGTGCGGCTGAGGAGGCGTCGGGCATGGAAGCCTATGATTACCTGCTGATTAACGACGAGATTGATGCATGCGTGGAGCAGATGCACCAGCTTATCACACTGCAGCACAGTAAGACCTGCTATCATTTGGACTTCCTGAGCAGGATGCGGGAAGAGCTTTATCACCTGGATGACAGACAGTAAACCATTTACAAAAATCATATAACAATTTGAAAGGGGAATGTAATATGTTACATCCATCATACACCGATTTAATCAACGTAGTAAACAGCGATATTGAGCCCGGAGAACAGCCGGTGGTACAGAGCCGTTATTCCATCGTCATTGCAGCGTCCAGGCGCGCCAGACAGCTCATCGCGGGGGAGGACCCCATGGTTGCCGGAGCGGCAGGAAAGAAGCCGCTGTCCATTGCCATTGATGAACTGTATCACCAGAAGGTGAAAATCCTTCCGGAGGAAGAGACAACGGAAGAGGAAGAGCAGAACGCATAAATCATAAGCCGTCTCCTGTACAGGGAAGCATTCTGGGTCATTCCCGGTGCTGCTCGGACAGAGATGGCTTAAATGTTCATTAGGAGTTATTTTCATATGGAGAATATAAAGCTATTTTGCGTATCCCTGGGATGTGACAAGAATCTGGTGGATACAGAGAAGATGCTGGGACTGTTAAACGGACAGGGCATCATTTTTACGGACGACGAGACAGAGGCAGATGTAATACTGATCAACACCTGCTGTTTTATCGGGGATGCCAAGGAGGAGAGCGTCAACACCATCCTGGAAATGGCCCGGTATAAGGAGGAGGGGAACTTAAAGGCCCTTCTGGTGGCTGGATGTCTGGCCCAGAGATATAAGCAGGAAATTCTGGATGAGATACCTGAGGTGGATGCTATCCTTGGGACCACTTCCTATGAAGAGGTGGCAAAGGTGCTGGAGCAGGTGCTCATGGGAAGTTCAGGCATCCACCTCTCCTGTTTCCGCGATTTGAGCGAGCTTCCCCAGGTGGAAGCCAGGCGGGTGGTCACCACCGGCGGCCATTACGCCTTTCTGAAAATCGCGGAAGGCTGTGACAAGCGATGTACTTATTGTATCATCCCCTATTTAAGGGGCCCCTACCGCAGCGTCCCCATAGAGCAGCTGGTGGCGGAGGCCGGGCAGCTGGCGGAGGCAGGGGTGAAAGAGCTGATTCTGGTGGCGCAGGAAACCACTCTTTACGGCAAGGATCTTTATGGGGAGAAATGTCTTCCGAGACTTCTTAAGGAGCTGGCAAAGATTCCGGGTATCTGCTGGATTCGTATTCAGTACTGTTATCCGGAGGAAATCACGGATGAGCTCATAGAGACCATCCGGACAGAGGAAAAGGTGTGCAACTACCTGGATATACCCATCCAGCATGCCAGTGACCGGATCCTTAAGCGTATGGGACGCAGGACCAACAAGGAAGAACTGATGGAGCGCATCGGAAAACTCAGGCGGGAGATTCCGGACATTGCCATCCGGACCACTCTGATTTCAGGCTTTCCGGGAGAGACTGAGAGTGATCATGAGGAACTGATGGACTTTGTCAATGAGATGGAGTTTGAGCGTCTGGGAGTATTTGCTTATTCCGCTGAGGAGGACACACCGGCCTTCTCTTATCCCGACCAGGTGCCGGAGGAGGTGAAGGAGGAGCGCAGGGACGAGATCATGGAGCTGCAGCAGGACATCGCGTTTGAACACTGTGAGAGCATGGTAGGCAGGGTGCTTACGGTCCTCATAGAAGGAAAGGTGGTGGACGAGCCGGCCTATGTGGGACGGACTTACATGGACGCGCCGAATGTGGACGGTCTGATATTTGTGAACGGGGATGTGGAACTGATGTCAGGCGACTTTGTGAGGGTCAAGGTAACAGGAGCCGCTGAATATGATTTGATAGGAGAGGTGTATGATGAATCTGCCCAATAAACTGACGATTATAAGAGTGTGTTTGATTCCGTTTTTTGCTGCGGCCCTGCTGATCGACCATGGCAATAACTATACCATGCGTATTGTGGCAAATGTGCTGTTCATTGCGGCCAGTCTCACGGATCTGTTTGACGGCAAGATTGCCAGGAAGTATAATCTGGTGACCAACTTTGGTAAATTCATGGACCCCCTGGCAGACAAGCTGCTGGTTTGTTCCGCGCTGATTTGCCTGATTGAGCTGGGACAGCTCCCTGCCTGGGTTGTCATCATCATCATCAGCCGCGAATTCATCATCAGCGGATTCCGTCTGGTGGCGGCGGACAACGGCGTGGTCATTGCAGCCAGCTACTGGGGCAAATTTAAGACCACCTTCCAGATGACGGCTGTCATCCTGCTGATATTCAATATTCCGGCTCTGACGCTGGTGACCAACATGGTGGTTGTCATTGCAGTTGCCCTGACCATTATATCCCTGGTGGATTATGTGGCAAAGAATATCAAAATCCTGACAGAGGGAGGCATGTAGCATGACAGTGGAACTTATATCCGTGGGAACTGAAATTCTTATGGGAAATATTGTAAACAGCAACACTCAATTCCTGGCGGAAAAATGCGCCATGCTTGGATTCGATCTGTTTTTCCAGGTCACGGTGGGGGATAATTATGACAGGATGATGTCCGTGGTGCGCCAGGGACTTTCACGCTCTGACATTCTCATACTGACAGGAGGCCTGGGTCCAACAGAGGATGATTTGACAAAGGAGGTCTGTGCCGATGCCTTCGGCGTGCCTTTGGAGGAGGACGCCCATACCAGAGAGCATCTGACCGAATTCTTCAGGAATAATATTTACAGGCACATTCCGGAAAACAACTGGAAGATGGCCACGGTCCCCCGGGGAGCGGTGGTGTTGGACAATGCCAACGGCATGGCTCCGGGCCTGATTCTGGAAAAGGACGGCAAGACCGTTATCCTGCTTCCGGGACCTCCCAATGAACTGTACCCCATGTTTAACGGACAGGTGTTCCCCTATCTTCAGCAAAAGCAGAACGCGGTGCTGGTATCCAGTATGGTGAAAATCTGCGGATACGGCGAAAGCCAGGTAGAGGATATGCTTCTGGACCTGATTGACGCCCAGACAAATCCCACCATTGCCACCTACGCAAAGACGGCGGAGGTGCATTTAAGGATTACTGCCAGGGCGGGAAGCCGAAAGGAGGGGCTGGCCCTCATTGCGCCTGTGGAGAAGGAGATAAAAGACCGTTTTAAGGAAGCTGTATTCACCACGGATGAGCAGGTGAGTCTTGAGATGGCAGTGGCGGATTTGTTGAAACAGAATCATCTGACCATGTGTACTGCCGAGTCCTGTACCGGAGGCATGATAGCGGCCAGAATGGTGAATGTGCCCGGAGTATCCGACGTGTTTATGGAAGGCATGGTAACATATTCAAATGAAGCCAAAATGCGCCTTCTGGGAGTACGTGAGGACACCTTAAAAGCCTGGGGCGCTGTCAGTGAAGAGACTGCCAGGGAGATGGCGGAGGGCGGAGTGAAGGCCAGCGGTACTGACCTCTGTGTGGCCACCACCGGCATAGCGGGCCCTGACGGCGGTACGGATGAAAAGCCTGTTGGTCTGGTGTACATGGCCTGCTGCCTGAGGGGAAAGACCTGCGTCAGGAGATACCAGTTTAAGGGCAACCGTGAAAAGGTGCGGGAACAGGCCATGATGAAGTCTCTGGACCTGGCGCGCCTTTGCATACTGGGTAAGAGTTAAATATCAGGCGGATATAGCAGCCTTGTTTATTACGTGAAAATAAGTTCCGGGAGGAATGGATTTTGAAATCAAGACGAAGGAAGAAACAGATTTCAGCGGCCTGCCACTATGCATATACGCGGCTGGCCCTGAATTACTATATGTACTATGAGGTAATCCTGGAAGGGGACCTTTTAAGCAGCAGGCTGGAGAGACTGAGCAAACGGTATCACGGTCTGTTAAAGGATTTTCTGGAGGGAAGCCTGGAGCTGGAGGAGTTGAATGGCCTGAGGGATGATACTGCCTCGGCTATGGAGGCCAATACCGCTTATACGGATGTTTTTCAGGCGTATGAGTACGTTCTGAACCGTCTGGAAGGGCGTTTTGAGCCCCAGCTCATGGGAAACAGAAATGTCCGGCCGGATGAGGAAGAATGGACAGCGGAAATCATGGCTTATATTATGGACACAGATGAGCCAATGGTTGTCAACGAACGGGTACAGTCCGTGGTAGGCCAGCTTCCCATACGGCTTACCAGGAATAAATTCTTTGCCATGGTGGAGGAGGGGATGTCTGTCTATAAGGGCGGACCAGTCTCCAGCCTGGATGATATGCTGTATATCCTGCGGTCCGAGGCCATGCTGGTGCGGCCGGAGGATATGGAGACAGGATACGAGGACCTTCACTCCATTGTCAGGGAATTTGAAAAGACGGATTTTAAGGTTATCACGGCAGAGGAATACCGGCATCTGACAGCCGAGATGGAGCGGGCAGGACAGATTCTCATGGATACCACAGGGGAACTGATGCTGTTCATGGATTTGATAAATGACCTTTATGTGCTTATGCTTTCCAGAAAATGGGCCATGATGGAGGTATCGGAGGAAAGCCTGTTAAAAGAACTCCTGTCAGAGGTTCAGTCTCTTTTTGAGGAAGGGGCCGTAAAGGCCATTCCCCGGGAGCTGACAGATAAGCTGTCCATGCTGGAGGGAAAGCAGGAGACTTATTTTGAGCAGTGGATGCGTCTGGAGACAGAGGTTAAGAACGCGGCAGACGGCGGGGATGAGGACGGGGAAATTCTCAGGAAGATAGAACTGCTCATGTCGGACAGCTCCTTCATGTCCCTGGAGCGTCCCGGAGACAGGGCGGACCAGAAGGTGGATGAAGAACTGATGGCCGGAAAGCTGGAGCGCTTCTTTGGAGAACTGTCAGCTGCCTGGGAGGGAAAACCAAAGGTCCTTGTCAGGGCTGTGATGTCCAAGATTCTGTCCAGGCTGCCAGTCTTTTTCGATTCCCTGGAGGAAGTGCGTCTGTATGTGGAAGGAAGCCTCAGAAGCTGTTCCGACAGTAAGGAAAAAGAGATTTCCATGCGTCTTATACGCATGTTGATAGAACAGGATATATTTGACCTGGAAGATTATTAGGACGCGTTATGGCGGAAATGGGTTTCAGACATGGCCTGGCGCGCAGACAGAGGGAGATGAATGAATGCGCTGGTGGGAGCACCTATATATGGGAGACAGGGCCGGGCGGCACCGGGCCAGGGTCCTCATGGGAATCCGCGAAAGGAAGCTCATGCCGGACACCTATGTGATTACTCTTCCTCAGAGTGGGAATCATATACTTGACATACGGCCTGTGATGCTGCTGACGGAGGAAGAACGGAAGGCAGAGGATTTCCTGGTTTTAGGCGTGGCCCAGGGATACGGGGAAGCATGTGAGGTAGTCCGCACCATGGTGGATGATATGTACCGGCATACGGATGGTTTTAACTGGAAATCATATATGTCGTACCTGGGGGAGGCAAGATGATTCATATTCTGCTTGTAATATTGAAGATAATGGGTATTGTTCTTCTGGTCATCCTGGGGCTGCTGCTTGGCATTCTCCTGGCAGTGCTGTTCATACCTGTAAGGTATAAGGCAGAGGGAAATTACCACGGACAGCTGCTGCTGTCGGTCTGCGCCACCTGGTTTTTCCATATTCTGGTATTCGGGGCTGTCTATGAAGGCGAAGGCATGGCGTGCAGTCTCAAGGTTCTGGGCTTCCGGCTGTGGCACAATGGGGAAAAGGATCCTGCCCGGGATTTGGAGGACGGTCTGGAGACCATACTGGGAGATGAAGAACAGTCTCTGTATGAGGAACTCCAGCAGGATGAAGAGCATTACAGGAAGGCTCAGGAGGAACACAGGAAGACCGATACGGATGGACGGGCCGATGACGGCCGGTCACGGGAGAAACAATCGAATGACGGCCAGTCCGGCGGGAAACAGGCTCATGGCACACAATTCCATGGGGAACACGTGGGAGGGCAGGACACCAACCGGAGGGAAAGCCGGGCAGAGGAAGATAAAACAGGGCCTGAGCCTGACAAACAGGGGTCCGGCGTCATGGAAAAAATAAAAGGCATCGCAGCCCGTATCAGCCGGTCAATCAGACATATACTGGGAAAACTTAAGTTTTCTTTTGAGAAAATTTGTGATAAGCTTAAAGGAATCAGGGAATTTGTTCTGGAGAAGAAAGTCTGGCTGGAGGATGAAAAGAACCAGGCATCCTTAAGGCTCCTTTACAGGCAGACAAAACTTCTCCTCAAACATCTGTGGCCCAGAAAAGGCAGGTGCACCGTCACCTTCGGGTTTGACGACCCCTATACCACGGGGCAGGTGCTTCAGGCCGCAAGCCTTATCTACCCATTTTACCACAGGCAGCTTTTTTTGTACCCGGTATTTGATGAGAAAATACTGGACGCAGAGGGGAGTCTGAGGGGGAGAATACGGTTATCCGTAATCCTTTGGCTGGTACTCCAGGTCCTGTTTGACGGACATACCCGCAGGATGCTGAAGGGTTTCTTAAAGTGATATGACACTCGCGGCGGCTGCCGGGGGATGGGAAATCCTGTCCCGCCGGCAGCCCGCGGGAATAAATAGAGAAGAGGGCATACTATGGCAGAGAATCAATTTACATCTACGATAGACACGTTATTTAGAGGCATGGACCAGTTCGTCAGCACCAAGACCGTGGTGGGGGAACCGGTACAGGTGGGAGATACAATCATCGTCCCTCTGATTGATGTGACATGTGGTATGGCGGCCGGAAGCTTTGCAGAGGGTGTCAAGCAGAAACACCGGGGCGGCGGAGGCATGAGCGCCAAGATGAGTCCCAGCGCCGTTCTGGTAATTCAGGGAGGCGTGACAAAGCTTGTCAACGTAAAGAATCAGGATGCCATCACTAAGGTCATCGATATGGCGCCGGATTTCATCAATAAATTCCTGGGGGGGAAGCCGGCCGTGTCTGAGGAAACGGTCCGGACCGCAAAGGATACAGCGGCAGTCTATGACACGGGTAAGGCAGAACATATGGATGTGAAATAGGAATCCTGGGCCGCCTTTCTGCATATGATGGAATATAGCTTGTTGCAGAATGGGGGAGACAATTAAGATATGAGAAGAATATGCGGGCTTATGCTGTTCTGCTTTGGACTGGGGATGGCAGTGCTGCTCTTTATTCCGGAGACAATCTTTACCTTCCTGTTCGTTATCGGCTGCCTTGTATTAGGATATAATCTGTTCTGTTGTTAATATAAACGTATGGCGTATCGAAGAGGAAGAAGGTTACAATAGCAATTGAATTAAAATACAGGTTATGCGTCCATCCCATGGGCATGGCCTGTTTTTTGCTGCCTGCTTTATCCCGTCAGGAAAAAAGATTGAAAATCCCCAAAGTATTCCACAAAAAAAGACACCGCCCGTCTTATGACAGAGGCAATGCCTTTTTCCGTGATATGTTCTGTTTCATTAAGCTCTTTCTACAAGGCCTGAACGTAAGCAGGAAGTACATACGTACATTCTCTGGGTTCCACCATTAACCTTGACTCTGACAGATTTAACGTTCGCTTTCCACATCTTGTTGGATCTTCTATGGGAATGGCTCACTTGAATTCCGAAATGAGCTGCCTTTTCACAGATTGCACACTTAGCCATACTATTGCACCTCCTTAACACGTAACTTGGATTCTTTCTTTAAGAAAAATCCACAACAAATGTATGATACCAGAAGTTTGCAAATTTTGCAAGTGAAAAAATTAAAATTTCTTTCTTTTTTTCAGAAAATAGTGTATACTGTCTCTAGTAAAGAAACGGAGGCATGTGTATGAAGGGACGAATCAGCAATAAAATGGGCGAAATCCAGATTAACCCGGACGTGATTGCTTTATATGCAGGAACCATCGCAGTTGAATGTTTTGGCATTGTGGGTATGGCAGCAGTCAGCATGAAGGACGGGCTGGTTAAACTTTTAAAGAGAGAGAGCCTGACCCATGGAATCAACGTGGATATAAATGATAATAAGATATCCATTGATTTTCACGTAATCGTATCTTATGGGGTCAGTATTTCGGCTGTATCTGACAACTTGATTGAAAGCGTGAAATACAGAGTAGAAGAATTCACCGGCATGGAGGTTGAGAAAATCAACATCTATGTGGAAGGTGTTAGAGTGATTGACTAGGAGGAAGTAACTTGTGGGTATAAGTACGATTGACGCCGGTATGCTTAAGAATGCCTTCCTGGCAGGAGCAAAGGGGTTAGAGGCAAAAAAGGACTGGATTAATGAACTGAATGTATTTCCCGTGCCGGACGGGGATACGGGAACCAATATGACGCTTACCATTATGGCGGCGGCGAGGGAAGTGGCGGAGCTTGAGAACCCTACCATGGACCAGCTGGCAAAAGCCATTTCATCCGGTTCCCTGCGCGGGGCAAGAGGAAATTCAGGAGTTATATTATCACAGCTTCTCAGAGGCTTTACAAAAGAAATAAAAGCAGTGGAGGAGATTGATACCACCATCCTGGCAAACGCCATGGTGAGGGGAACTGAAACAGCATACAAGGCTGTCATGAAACCAAAGGAAGGAACCATTCTGACTGTGGCCAAGGCCATGGCGGATAAGGGCCTGGAGATGGCTTCACAGACAGATGACATGGAGGAATTTGTAAAGGAAGTCATAGAATACGGCGATTACGTGCTGGGCCAGACGCCGGAGATGCTTCCCGTGTTAAAACAGGCGGGTGTGGTGGATTCCGGCGGACAGGGGCTGATGCAGGTGGTCAAAGGAGCCGTGGACGGCCTTCTGGGCAAGACAGTGGACTTTTCCCTGGACACGGTACTGGACAGCCGGAAAACGCCTGCAGCCGGCGCAGGAGCCGCTAAGGGCGCCGCAAGGACGGACATAGATACGGCAGATATCAAATTTGGGTACTGCACCGAATTCATCATAAATCTGGAGAAAGATTACACGGATAAGGATGAGGCGGAGTTAAAGTCATATTTGGAATCCATTGGTGATTCCCTGGTAGTGGTATCGGACGATGAGATTGTGAAGGTGCATGTGCACACCAACCATCCAGGCCTGGCCTTTGAGAAGGCGCTGGCCTACGGTTCTTTATCCCGCATGAAGATAGACAACATGAGGGAAGAACACCAGGAGAGGGTCATTCAGGATTCGGAGCGTCTGGCCAAGGAACAGGCCGCCGGGGAGCAGGCCGGCAAAGATCAGGAATCCGGGGATGAGGCTTCATCAGAACGCAGGGAGTATGGTTTCATAGCCGTATCCAGCGGGGAAGGACTGAGCGATATTTTCAGGGGAATCGGAGCCGACTGCCTTATTGAGGGAGGGCAGACCATGAATCCCAGCACAGAGGATATGCTAAAGGCCATTGACCGGGTAAATGCAGAGAACATTTTCATCCTGCCCAACAACAAGAATATTATCATGGCCGCACAGCAGGCCAGGGATTTAACGGAAGATAAGAACATAATCGTCATACCTTCCAGAACCGTTCCCCAGGGAATCACGGCATTGGTCAATTTCATGCCGGATTTGGGACCGGAGGAAAATACCCAGACCATGACCGAGGAAATGGGAAATGTAAGGACTGCCCAGATTACCTATGCGGTCCGAACCACCAATATTGACGGTATTGACATTGAAGAAGGGGATATCATGGCTCTGGGAGACCATGGTATGCTGGCAGTGGGAAAATCCGTGGATGCGGTTGCCCTGGATGCCATGAAAGAGATGCTGGATGAGGAATGTGAGCTTGTGACCATATACTACGGTGCAGATGTGTCTGAGCACGAGGCAGATACTCTCAGGGCTCAGGCCCAGGAGCAGTATCCTGATAAGGAAATCGAGCTTCAGTACGGGGGCCAGCCCATATACTACTATCTGATTTCTGCTGAGTAGAAGGAAGATGTTCCGGGAGAGCCTGGAGGAGCTGATACGCCTTCTCCACCGGCCCCTGCCTCAGGGACAGGAAGGCACGGGAAGCGGCGTCATTACCATATATGTGCCTGACCACGGGGCATGCCAGGAAGGGCGGCTGTGATACTGGGGTCCATTGCCATGGCGGCAGCCATCATCGGATATATCGTCAATCTGATTTTTGTATTTACATTTATATTCTAAAATAAAAGGAGCGGATGACTATGAATGAAAACATGATGAACAGATCTTATGAAGTTCAGGTAGAGGGAGACTCCCTGGGACGCTACACGGCAAAGACCTTTGGCTGGATGTTTGCAGGACTTTTGATTACTTTTATTGTCGCAGTCGGCTTTGCGATGACAGGTACGATTTTCTATGTATATTCCTTCCGGTACTGGCCTCTGGCTCTTCTGGCAGCTGAGCTGGGAGTGGTGATTTATCTCTCAGCCAGGATTGAGAAGATGTCTGTGGGGATGGCCAGGAGCTTATTCTTCCTGTACGCTGCCCTTAACGGTATTGTATTCAGCGCATATTTATTTGCCTTCAGCCTGGAGATACTGTGGATGGTATTCGGCATCACGGCCCTGTTCTTTGGAATCATGGCCCTGATTGGATGGTTTGGCAATATTAATTTTACCAAACTCCGTCCCTTCATGATTGGAGGGCTTGTATTCCTGTTTTTCTACTGGATTTTTGCAATGTTCATTGATTTAAGCGCATTTGATACCATTGTATCCACTGTGGGAATTTTCCTGTTCCTGATACTGACCGCTTATGATGTGAAGAAGATACAGGCATTCCACGCATACTACGGCCAGATGCCTGAGATGGCAGCCAAGGCATCCATCTTCTCTGCACTGCAGCTTTATCTGGATTTTATCAACCTCTTTGTCTATATTATGAGGATTTTGGGGCGGAGGAAGTAAGCAGGGATACCCACATATACTTAAAGAAGATTATGATTATCCAAGGGGTGCATTGACGTGACTGGATTATGGTTGCGGCGATGCGCCTTTTTCATGATGTGTTTTGCATACAGACAGGAGGTAAAAATGAAATATGTATTGGGCTTTGACATAGGCGGAACGAAATCAGCTGTCCTTCTGGCCAGTCCGGATAAAGAACATGTGGTATTTCTGGAGAGAAAATCCATTCCCACTCACGGGACATGGAAGGAAGTGCTGGGCTGCCTTGCGGATATGGGGAAAGCCTTTCTGGAAACGCACCGGATATCCAGGGAAAAATGCTGCCTCGGCATTTCCTGCGGAGGGCCGTTAGACAGCGGCAGAGGCGTGATTCTGTCGCCGCCTAATCTGCCGGGGTGGGACCAGGTTCCGGTTGTGTCCTATCTGGCACAGCGCTTGGGCATGGACGCAAGACTTAAGAACGACGCGGATGCCTGTGCCCTGGCAGAATGGCGGTATGGGGCTGGCAAGAGCTGCCGACACATGATTTTCCTTACCTTTGGAACAGGACTGGGGGCAGGATTGATTTTAAACGGAAGGCTATACGAAGGAGCATGCGGCATGGCAGGGGAAGCGGGGCATGTACGGCTGGCAGAGGACGGACCTGTGGGCTGCGCAAAGGCAGGAAGCTTTGAGGGATTTTGCAGCGGGGGAGGAATCGCGCGGCTGGCCAGGTCCATGGCAGAGGATGCCCTTATGGCAGGCCGCGCGGTTTCTTACATGAAGGATGGAGGGCTGGAAGGTATTACAGCCAGAGATGTGGCGGAAGCTGCGGATATGGGGTATGCAGATGCCAGAAACGTCCTGGCAGTGTCCGGCCGGTATTTTGGCCGGGGTCTTGCCATGCTGGTGGACATTTTGAATCCCGAGAGGATTGTAGCAGGAGGAATCTATGCAAGGGCCGGCAGATTCCTCAAGGAAGAGATGGAAAAGGAGCTTCGGAGAGAGGCACTCCCAGCCAATGTAAATGCCTGCTGTATCCTGCCTTCCGGCCTGGGGGAACAGATTGGGGATTACGGGGCTGTGATGGCGGCCATGGAGATATGGGAGGAGTAAGGAAGCCATAAGGCATTTGCAAATTTAGTTGCCTAAGAAGTCAAAGACTGTTATAATTTTCATGTCAGATACATTGTTTCAAAAGTATATATTGAAATAATATATTTCAGAAAGGGGAGCATATATGTTAATTGGAGCATTGGAAGCAGGCGGCACAAAGATGGTGTGTGCCGTTGGAAAGGAAGACGGCACCATATTGGAGCAGGTATCCATACCTACCACCACGCCGGAGGAGACCATACCTAAGCTTATCGAATATTTTCAGGATAAGGAGATTGAAGCCCTGGGTGTGGCGGCTTTTGGCCCTGTGGATGTAAAGCCGGAGTCAGAGACTTACGGATATATTCTGGACACGCCTAAGCTGGCATGGAGGCACAAGGATTTTCTGGGCAGGCTTAAGGATGAGCTCAAGGTTCCCATGGGACTGGATACGGATGTAAACGGCTCCTGTCTGGGAGAGGTGACATACGGATGTGCCAAGGGACTGGACAGCGTTATCTATATCACCATAGGAACCGGTGTGGGTGTGGGCGTATGCATCAATGGAACGCTGCTGCACGGAATGCTTCACCCCGAAGGAGGCCACATTCTTCTGACGCGCCATGAGGATGACCCAACGGGCGGTATCTGTCCTTATCACAAAAACTGTCTGGAGGGCTTTGCAAGCGGTCCCTCTATCGAGGCCAGATGGGGCAAAAAGGCCGTGGAACTGGTGGACAGGCCCGAGGTATGGGAGATGGAGAGCTATTACATTGCCCAGGCCCTTGTGGACTATATTGTGCTTCTTTCCCCCCAGAAAATCATTCTGGGCGGCGGAGTTATGCATCAGGAGCAGCTGTTCCCCATGATTCGCCAAAAGGTAAAGGAGATGTTAAACGGCTATATTAAGACAAAGGAACTGGAAGACATGGACAACTACATTGTCCCGGCAAGCCTTCACGATAACCAGGGAATCATGGGATGCATAAAGCTGGGACTCAATGCATTACGGGCATGACTTCCTTTGGAGGATTTTGATACATGTTGAACAGACAGCCGGTAAACTCGTTAAAAGGAATTGGCGAGAAGACAGGCAAACTATTTGAAAAACTGGGGGTCGTCACCATAGATGACCTTCTGGCCTATTATCCCAGGGCATACGATGCATACGAGGCTCCGGTGCCCATAGGGCAGTTAAAGGAGCAGACCATCATGGCTGTGGAGTCGGCGCTGGTGAGGGGAGCTGACCTGGTGCGCCTGGGCCATATGCAGATTGTCTCGGTACAGCTTAAGGACCTGACTGGATCCCTCCAGGTATCCTGGTATAACATGCCTTACATGAGGGCAAATTTAAAGACCGGCGTGAAGTATGTATTCCGGGGCAGGGTGGTTAGGAAAAGGGGCCGGATGGTCATGGAACAGCCGGAGGTATTTACCCCGGAAAGCTACGAGGTCCTGGCAGGCTCCATGCAGCCTGTATACGGACAGACCAGGGGTCTGAGCAATAAGACCATTGTACGGGCGCAGCAGATGGCCCTGGAAGTGCGGAAGATGGAGAGGGAGTACATGCCGCCGGATTTAAGGCGCAGGTATGAGCTGGCGGAAATCAATTACGCCATGGAACATATCCATTTTCCGGCTGACCAGACAGAGCTGCTCTTTGCCAGGAAACGTCTGGTATTTGACGAGTTCTTCATGTTCCTGGTTGGTGTCAGGCGTCTGAAGGAGCACAGGGAGGACAGGCATTCTGCCTTTATGATAAAGGAGGCGGAAGAGGTGACCGCCTTTCAATCCAGTCTGCCATACGCCCTTACAGGGGCGCAGGAAAGGGCTCTGAGGGAAGTATATGACGATATGGGAAGCGGCCTGGTGATGAACCGCCTGATTCAGGGTGACGTGGGATCCGGCAAGACCATCATTGCTATTCTGGCCCTGCTGCAGGCTGCATATAATGGATACCAGGGCGCGCTTATGGTACCCACGGAGGTGCTGGCCAGACAGCACTTTGAGTCCATGACCAGCCTTTTTGAAAAGCAGGGAATTGAAAAGGTTCCCGTGCTGGTCACCGGCTCCATGACGGCCAAGGAAAAGCGTCTGGCATATGCAAAGATTGCCAGCCACGAGGCGGACATTATAATCGGCACACATGCCCTGATTCAGGAAAAGGTGGTGTACGACAACCTTGCCCTGGTTATCACCGACGAGCAGCACCGTTTTGGTGTGGGACAGAGGGAGCTTCTCAGCAGCAAGGGACAGGAACCCCATGTGCTGGTAATGAGCGCCACGCCCATTCCGCGTACACTGGCCATCATCCTGTACGGAGATTTGGATATATCCGTCATAGATGAACTGCCTGCGGGACGCCAGACCATAAAAAACTGTGTGGTGGATCCTGGCTATCGTCCAAAGGCATATACATTCATTGAGCGCCAGGTGGCGGAGGGCCATCAGGCTTACGTTATCTGTCCCATGGTGGAGGAGAGCGAGATGATTGAGGCTGAGAATGTGCTGGATTACACCAAGGCCCTGAAGAAAGCGCTGCCGCCGTCCGTTATAGTGGAATATCTCCACGGCAAGATGAAGGGCAAGGAGAAAAATGCCCTTATGGAGCGCTTTGCGGCGGGAGAAATTCATGTACTGGTATCCACCACTGTCATTGAGGTGGGAGTCAATGTGCCAAATGCCACGGTGATGATGATTGAAAATGCGGAGCGGTTCGGCCTGGCCCAGCTCCATCAGCTCCGCGGACGGGTAGGAAGGGGAAAGGACCAGTCCTACTGCATTATGGTCAACTGTTCCCGGGATGAAGGGGCAGGAGAACGCCTGGATATACTAAACCGTTCCAATGACGGGTTTTATATCGCCTCAGAGGATTTGAAGCTGCGGGGACCAGGGGATATCTTCGGCCTGCGTCAGAGTGGGGACATGGAATTTAAGCTGGCAGATATATTTACAGATGCCAATATTTTAAAAAAGGTTTCTGAGGAAGTGAACCGGCTTCTGGATGAGGATCCCGGGCTGGAAAAGGATGAGCACAGGGAGTTGAAGCGGAAGGTGGAGGAGTATCTGGGAACCAATTATGAAAAGCTGAACCTGTAGGGGATTTTATATGAGCAGTCATATTAAGAATTGCTGTATAAGAACAGAAAGGAGTGTTTTACCATGAATGAGACACTGAATACGATTTTGACCAGGAGAAGTACCAGAAAGTTTTCAGACAAGCCCATTCCTGAGGATGAGATGGAGCTGATTGTACAGGCAGCCCTTCATGCGCCCAGCGGAATGGGACTCCAGACATGGCAGTTTACGGTTGTGAGAAACAGGGAGAAAATCCAGATGCTGGCAGCGGCCATTGAAAAGACGCTGGACCGTCAGGGATATGATATGTACCAGCCCCAGGTTCTGGTTATTCCATCCAATGAAAAGGAGAGCCGCTTCGGCAGGGAGGACGATGCGTGTGCCATGGAAAACATTTTCCTTGCCGCCCATTCCCTTGGAATTGGTTCTGTGTGGATTAACCAGCTCCAGGGAATCTGCGATGAGCCGGCCATCCGTCAGATACTGACATCCTTTGGAGTGCCTTCTGACCATGTGGTATACGGTATGGCGGCTCTTGGATACGCGGCAGACACTAAGGCGGATAAGGCCCGTACAGGTAAAGTGGTATATGTGGATTAGTCTGCATATGCGCAAATTATATATGCATGACAAAATAGGTATGATAAAATCCCCAGACTGTGTTTAACACATAGTCTGGGGATTTTCTGCTGTCTCCAGCAATGTTACAATCTTACTTTAGAAATCCTTCAGAAAGGGAGGATTTATTTACCTGCCATCTGACGCTCCTGGGCTTCAATCATCTTCTTAACCATATAGCCACCTACGGAACCATTCTGTGCAGAAGTCAGGTTACCATTGTATCCGTTGGTTAACGGTACACCAATCTCGTTAGCAACCTCCATCTTAAATCTGTCCATTGCTTCCTTTGCTTCAGGTACATTTGTTCTGTTAGAATTGTTAGACATAATAAAACGCCTCCTTGTATTATATTTGCCATGAAATTGTTTAGTGGTTCATGGCTTGTTTTGTGTTACAATCCTATTATGTGATGATTCAAAAATTATAAACTAGAAGGTTCTTCGTATTTTGGTTAAAACAGGAAATGGCCTTTTTTGTTCTTATAGACATTTGAAATTGTTTGAAATAGTATAGTAGAAGCTAATATTTATTTTTAAGGAGGCATCGTTGGATGAAGAAAACTATGACAGCTACGGCGGCTGGAACTGCCGCAGGAATAGCCGGACTGCTGGCAGAGAATATTTTTTTCATATTGCCCTGGATGCGGCAGCGTATAAATCAGCCCTGTTAAAACCAGCGCCCGGCACAGAGAAGGCAGAAAAAAGGACTGGAGAGGGAAAGAAATGCCGAAAGAAACAGTAAAAATACTGAAAGCACGGTATGAGGAACGGGAAATCGTGTCCTTTGACCATTTAAGACTTCATGGTTATCTGTGTGTGCAGAGTGAACCAAATAGAAAATGGGCTGTATTGGTCCATGAATATGATGATTCCGGTTTGTGGTTTGGAAGAGAAGCGCTGGCTTTTTATCAGGCGGGATTTAACCTTCTTCTGCCGGATGCGAGAGGTCATGAAAAAGCCAGGGCGCATAAGTACAGTGGAGACAGAAACACAGTAAAGGCGGCAACACACGGTGAAACAACGCAAATCCGTTGATTTTTAACAAAAATATTAAGAGTATTAAAAAAAATGAGGTTACTAGAAGGGCAGGTTTTGGAACTAAAATAGTTGAAAATAGTAGGTTTTTATGCGGGTTCACGGGCTTTTGAAGCCTTCCGCAACCTTGTATTTTTCACAGAGTCGGGAAAAGGTATGACGGCATTCATGAGGTGTATGTTTTGGCTCATTTAGTATGTTGAGCTGTAGGTTTTATGCGGCTTGCAGAGTTTCGCAATTACCTAAAGAAAACAGAAAGACTGTAAGGAGCTGCCGAAGCAGCTCCTTACATATTATCTCCAGGGCCAAAAGATGTTGCGGTCACGTCTGTCCCTGTAGTCATCACGCCTATCGTGGTCACGGCGGCATGGAGGACAGGGGGGACAAGGTGGGCAACTAGGTCTACGGCGTTGGCATTGAATAAATTGTTCAAAATTATCACGCATTGGGTTACCTCCTTTAACATCTATCAATAGGATTGTTAATCAAAGAGGACACTCTGAATTCGTGGGTATGTCCATCCTGAAAAGTCGTGCGGGCCTTCGCAAAGTGAATATGCCTTCCATCGCCCACAGGTATAGCAGGAGAAGATGTCCCGCTAAATTCGTGAAAATGCCCGTCGTAAGAATCAGTAAGAAATGTTACCCTGTGAACATGGCTTCCCATATAGGGTATTGCCTCACCGGATACAGTTGCAAAACGGTGATTATGAGGGTCATCACAGCGTTCGGCTATGAGGGTGCTTCCCAAGATTTCGTGCACATGCTGCATGCTGCAAGCATTCGTTTCATTCATTTTTGTTTGCTCCTTTCTTTTAGTGTAATATATCATATGCAAAAAGAGATGAACGTGTGACAAGCCAAAAGAACGGGTGGAAATGACAAAATTGAGTCCATACAGAGCATGGCGGACCAATTGAGGGGAAAGAAGAACGGGAGGAGACAAAAAATATTCCGGGTTTCATAAAGAATCGGGCATGGACAGGGAAGCAGTTCTTTCCCTACGTCAAGGACATCGTGTTTGATGGGGACAATGCGCAGGCAAAGACCGTACAGGCCGTAGGACCCCACGGCTTATTCGAGACCTGGCGGAAGGAGTGTATGGAATATAGGAAGAACCTCTTCGTGCGGCTGCTGATGGACGCAAGTCTGGCTTCCGTTCTGAGGAACGGATATCCGCCTATGTACGGCAACACTGAACAGTACCACACGAAGGAATCCATTAAGAGGCGGATTGAGGCTATGGAGGATGAGAGGGAAATGGAAAGTTGGACAGATATTAAACGACTAAATGATGCTTTAAAGAGCCACCTCCTGGCGGCTCTCTGGCAGAAGGCATTGAAGCTCTGCGACATCGATTATACCCCTGTCTCGGCAGCATACACCCAGGGCTTCCAGTTGGCGGCGGACGGGCAACGCTGGTGGTGCCAGTTTGCGGATGGCAGCTATGCGGCCAATGGCTGGTACTGGCTCCGAGAGGCCACAGACGGCACATGCGGCTGGTACCTATTCGATGCTGAGGGCTACATGCTGACCGGCTACCAGACGGATGCAGCCGGGGACGCATTTTTGTTGTGTCCGGGAATTTTCAGTCATAAATATTAAGAGTATTTTAAAGGATTTTGCTTGTACATATGATATACTGGTACATAAGTGAAATTATCTAAGGAGGAAACACTACATGGATTACAGAATGTTGGGAGATATACTGCCGGCCGTTGAAGTTAGGCTGCAGGCGGGAGAAGCTATGTATACGCAGTCCGGAGGAATGGCCTGGATGAGCGACGGTTTTACATTGGACTCCAATGTGAAAGGAGGGCTTATGAAGGGACTGGGAAGGATGTTTTCCGGCGAATCCCTGTTCATGGCTACCTATACGGCGTCCAGACCGGACAGCGTTATTGCGTTTGCATCCACTGTGCCGGGGAAGATATTGGCAATAGATACGGCAAAGACCAGCCTGATTTGCCAGAAGGGAGCATTCCTGTGCGCACAGACAACGGTCGAAATCAACACCGTACTGACTAAGAAGTTTACGGCCGGCTTCTTTGGCGGAGAAGGCTTCATCCTTCAGCAGATACAGGGAAGCGGCATGGCATTCCTGGAGGTGGACGGAGATGTGGTGGAGAGGGTTCTGGCACCAGGAGAAGTGATTAAGGTGGATACGGGAAATGTATTCGCCTTTGAACCCAGCGTATCCTACGAAATCGAGACAATGAAAGGCGTGAAGAATATCCTGTTCGGGGGTGAAGGGCTGTTCCTCACAAAACTGACAGGTCCCGGCAAGGTATACATGCAGACCATGAACATTGCTGAATTTACCGGACGGATTGCCCAGGGACTTCCCACTTCCAAATAATGAGGGAAATGTTGCAAAAATCCTAAAAAAACCCTTGTATATCTGGAATTTTCATATTATACTTGTTTGGTATGAAAATTGCTGTAAATGTGCAGCGTATGGAAGCGGGAGTAATGAATGAGAGTAATCGCAGGCAGCGCCAAAAGGCTGCTTTTAAAGACACTGGATGGGCTGGATACCAGGCCCACCACTGATAGAATTAAGGAGACGCTGTTTAATATGCTTCAGCCGGATTTGCCGGACTGCATGTTTCTGGATCTTTTTTCCGGCAGCGGAGCCATCGGGATTGAAGCGCTGAGCCGGGGAGCCGGTTTGGCCGTGATGATTGAGAACAATCCAAGGGCATTGGAGTGTATCCGCGGGAACCTGGCGAGGACAAAGCTGGAGGGCAGGGCCATGGTGATGGGCTGCGATGTGATAACCGGACTGAAACGCCTGGAGGGCAGGAATTACAGGTTCGATATTGTTTTCATGGATCCGCCCTATCATCACGAGTATGAACGGCTGGTTCTGGATTACCTGAGCCACTCCCCCATGGTTACGGAGGATACCCTGATTGTAATTGAGGCATCCAGGGAAACTGATTTTGGATGGCTGGAAGAATCCGGCTGGCATTTGATAAAAAGCAAAGAGTACAAGACCAATAAGCACGTGTTCGTTGGCAGAGGAGAGTAGATGAGGACAGCAGTATATCCGGGAAGCTTTGACCCAGTTACATTAGGCCATTATGACATCATAGAGCGCACAGCAAAGATGGTGGATAAATTAATCATCGGGGTTCTTAACAATAAGGCAAAATGCCCGTTGTTTTCTGCCCAGGAACGTGTTAATATGTTAAAGGAAGTGACTGCGTCCCTGCCAAATGTGGAGATTCAGTCTTTTGAAGGTCTGCTCATTGACTTTGTGCGCGGGAGCCATGCGGATATTGTAGTCAGGGGACTGCGGGCCATTACGGATTTTGAATACGAGCTTCAGATGGCGCAGACCAACAGGGTCATTGCGCCGGAGATTGATACTATATTTTTGACTACTAATTTAAAATATTCATATTTGAGTTCCAGCATCGTGAAAGAGATTGCGGAGTACGAGGGGGATATCAGTGAGTTCCTCCATCCGGTCATTGCAGCCAGGGTAAGAGAGAAGCTGGAGGAGAGGAGACGGTTGACATGATGAGTAGGATAGAGCAGTTAATCAGTGAAATCGAGGAATATATAGACAGTTGTAAATTCCAGGCATTATCCAACAGCAAGATTATTGTTAATAAGGAAGAGCTGGAGGAGTTGCTGGTAGAGCTGCGACTCAGGATACCGGATGAAATCAAGAAATATCAGAAAATCATCAGTCAGCAGGAGACCATTTTAAATGAAGCCCAGGCCCAGGCAGACGCCATGCTGGATGATGCCAAGAAGCAGGCTGATTCCATGGTAGCCCAGGCCAGCGAACAGACTTCGGAGATGATTAATGAGCATGAAATTATGCAGCGCGCATATGCCCATGCCAATGAAGTGGTGGAGCAGGCCAGCATACAGGCCCAGGCCATCGTGGACTCCGCCGTGAACGATGCCAATGGAATCCGCCAGAGTTCCATCCAGTATACGGACGACATGCTGCGCAGCCTCCAGACCATCATCAACCATACCATGGAAGGTGCAAAGGGACGTTTCGACGCCTTCATGACTTCCATGCAGTCCAGCTATGACATTGTTTCCTCCAACCGGAACGAACTGTCAGGCGGCATTGTGAGGCCGGAGGAGGGCGAGGGCCAGGCTTCTCAGGAGATGGATGACGGCCAGCAGAAGGCGTAGGTTACCGGTACAGGGATACATAAAATATGAGACAGGACAGCGCGCTGTGGAGAATTTTCCACAGCATATAATGCCGGATGGACAATCCGGCATTTTTTAATACGCTTTTTGTCTGAAATATGCCGGAGAATCCGCCGAAGGCAGCGGAACCAATGATAAGGAGGGCTCCCATCTTTCCGGGCACAGAGGATGCGATAATCTGGATGCCGGTGGTGATTTCCACACTTCCCAGCAGGGCCGGGCGGAGCAGGGGAGGCATCTGAAAGGGAAACACGGTCAGATACAGGGCCAGGATGGAGAACAGCATAATATAGCCTCCTATTTTCACCATGGTCTCAAAGCAGCTCATCATGTGGGTGTCAAAGGAAAAGCAGGCTGTCGTCTCCGGTTCTGAGCAGGCCGTTGTCCCCGGTTCGGACTGTGCTGTTACCGGGTATGTTTCCTCAAGGGGCTGTCTTTTGTAATGATAGCAGTATCTGGCTAACATGGAGATGGGAAGTATGGGCAGATACAGGGCCGCCAGGACAGCCATCAGCGGGCAGGGAGGCATCATGGAGGGAATCAGGGCAATCTGGGCCATTACATATCCCAGCACAAACATGGGACTGGGATGATTGCTGATGGCCAGCAGGTATTTGCCCTCCCGGGCAGAGAGCCTTCCCTGGTCCAAAAAGTCGCTGGTGGTCTTGGCGCCCATGGGATAACCGCATAAAAGCCCGCTCATGAGGCAGAAGCTGCCCTGATCTGACAGGGACAGGATACCTGAGAGGATGGGTTTAAAAGGGCCTGTGAGGATGCGGATGGCATCCATGGCCACGATGACGCCGGAGCATATCATGAAGGGAAGGAGGGTTGGAAGAACTACATTTCCCCAAAGTACAAGACCCTGCCTGGCACCTTCCAGTGCAAGTCCGGGGTTGAACAGCAGCATGAGCAGACAGAGGACAGACAGAATGCCTCCTATGGATTTTTTCATACGCACCTGAATACAATGGTTTATACAAATATATTGTAAAGGGTGGCGGGCTATGCCTTTGATTCTTATTTTGCTGCTGGCGGTATTCCAGTGTTCCATTACCAATTATCTGATTACGAATCCGGATTATTACCAGCTGGGGCCGTATTCCTGGGAGAGTAATGATTTCAGGGCCATGCGTCTGGGGGATGCCGTGGCAGGGCTTGACAGCCTGGATACGGATATGGTCACTACCCTGATGGTGGAACACGATTATGACCTTACAGGTCTCAAGGACACCAGATATAACAACAGGCTGCTGGCTGCTGCCAGGCCAGCGGATTACAGAAAGCTGAAACACGCATATGAGACCGTCCTGGGGGATTTAAAGTATTTTCCAATACCCAAAAGCCGGAATAAGGACACGCCGGAGGTGGTTTTTGAGGACGGCTGGATGGATGGGCGGGGGTATGTAAGCGGCGGCGGTGATGGCGGCGGACGGGGAGATGGTCAGGCAGAAAGCGGCCAGGAGGGCGGAGGTCAAACGGACAACGGCCAGGAAGACAGCGGCCGGCAAAACAGTCCAAAACGCCGCCATGAAGGCTGCGATATCATGGGAGCAAAAATGCCGCCCGGATATTATCCTGTTGTCAGCATGACGGACGGAGTCATCGAAAAAATCGGATGGCTGGAGATGGGGGGATGGCGCATAGGCGTGCGGGCTCCCGGGGGAGCCTATCTGTACTATGCGCATCTCTATAGCTATGCCGGGGATTTGAAGGAGGGGGACAGGGTTAAGGCCGGGGAACTCATCGGATATATGGGGGATACAGGATACGGAAAGACAGAGGGGACCAGAGGGAATTTTGATGTACATCTCCATGTGGGAATCTATATTAAGACGGACCACAATGAGGAGATGAGCGTGAATCCTTACTGGATTCTCAAGTGGCTGGAAAAGAGACGGTTGGTGTTTACATATTAGGGGGCCGCTTCCTCACACGCCCCAAAGCACCAAAAAGAATCTCACAGGCCCTGTCCATACACAGGACTACCGTATTGTCGTACAGGAAGGCGAGGGCCAGGCTGATGATCAGGGTAAGCAGAAAGGATGCCGGTATGCCGCCTGCAATCCCAAAGGACAATCCATTAATGCCAAACACGTCATCCACGATCCGGTGCAGCACCAGCCAGTGAACCAGGAGAATGGAGAAGCTGTACCTGCCTATGGCGGAAAGCAGGGTGGGAATCCTTGCAAACAGAGAGTCCCCATGCTTTCGGAAGAAGAGAAACACGGCGCAGGTAAAGAGCATCTGGGGAGGCGCGTTGTTGTAAACCAATGGGCCCAGGCTCTCCGAGGCCATGATGGCAGCCGCTATTGCCAGCCCTGACAGCAGGCCTGCTGTCATGAACAGCCGGTAATGTTTCATGGCGGACTGGGTGGTGCAGTAATATCCCAGCAGGAAAATGGAATCCCATGATGCCAGGAAGGCTGAGGCCGCAAACTCTACACGAACCAGGGGGCCATAGGTGTAGATGAAATGCAGGATAATAATAACTGCGGTCAGCGCCTCCAGAATGGGTTCTGTCATGTGTTTTAACATGATTCGGAAAAAGGGGGCTGCAACGTAAAACATCAGAATTATATACACCAGCCAGAAATGGGGGGTCTGGCCGCTGTCATTGGACAGGAAGCTTTGAATCAGGCTTCCCCAGTTTCCGGGACTGAGGGCGGAAATGCCTTCCACGTAAAAGAAGTAAAACAGGTAATAGGCAAAACAGGGTATCAGCACTCTGACAAAGCGCCTGGAATAAAATTCAAGGACGGATTCCTCCTTTCCTCCCAGCAGAAGCGCCCCGCTGAGCATCATGAACAGCAGGTTGCAGCTTAAGCCAAGACCAGCCGAGGCCGCCATCACATTTCTGGTAAAGGTATGGGGAGGGAGCAGGGCGTAAGCCGGTTCCAATACATGAACGAGGATGACCAGAAGGGCAGCCAGTACCCTCAGATAGTCCATATATACAATGCGTCCGGGCTTATTCTGGTATCCTAAGAACAGCTCCCTTGCATAACCGGAGGAAGCCCCGGCCCGCCTGCTGTGAATCAGGCAGGAGTATACGGCGAGTACAGCGGCGGCGGCATAATGCTTTGGGCGCAGCGCCCGGATGGGAAGGCCGTAACGAAGCTCCATGAGCATATATATAAGTGTGGTCAAAACAAAAAACACCAATCCGTAGCGAAGTTTCTTTCCATTCATATAGAGTGCCTCCCTGCCAATCATGTAAAAATGCCTTGCAAATGTCCATCCAAGTCTGATTTTTCCAGTATACCATTAAGCGGATAAAAAACAACTGGAATATTCCATGATTTTGTATTATAATGATGCCTGCTATTTTTGGAAAGGTAGAATATAATGCACCGGATGGAATCATACATGACACAGCCGGCTATATGGCAGTCATTTACGCAGGGCTTTTTGCGACGGCTGCCTACAATGGACTGGCTGCTGTCCATCGGGATTCCCATGGGCCTTCAGTTTTCCATAACAGCCATAGGCACTATCATCGTACAGGGGGCCGTCAATGCCTTTGGGTCCGTGTACATTGCCGGTTTCTCGGCAGCGGGTAAGATTCAAAACATTGTGTCCACTGTTTTTGTGGCCTTCGGGGCTGCGGCAGCGACCTATGTGGGGCAGAACCGGGGCGCGGGCCGCATGGACCGGGTCCATCAGGGAGTCAAGTCCATCCAGATCATGATTCTGGTCTGGAGCGCTGTGATGATTCTGGTGATCCATTTATTCGGAGACATGCTGATTCGCATATTTATTGATGCATCGGAGACAGAGGTAATGGATGCGGCCAGTACGTATTTCAGGAGGCATGTTTGAACTGGTTGCCAGGGCAGCCATTGTGGCGGTTGTGGCAGGAAGCCTCGGATATATGGGAGTGTGCCTGGCGGATCCTGCGGCCTGGCTGGCGGCCCTGATCCCCATTGTGCCTTATTACTTTTATAAAATCTCCAGGATTTCCCGGGAAGAAACCTGTGGTGGCACAATCACGGCGGATGTGATATGATAAAAACGATTGTGGCAGTTCGGTCCTGTACTGTCATAAAGAAATGAGGACGGATGATATGACGGATGTGAGACGGCTTCCGGAGGACTTTCTGCTGAAAATGCAGAAGCTTCTGGGGGAGGAATACGGGCAGTACCTTAAAAGCTTCAAAGAGGAGTGGAAGCCAGGTCTCAGGGTGAACACATGGAAGATAGATCCGCGGGATCTGGCAAAGCTGGTGCCGTGGGACCTGGAGCCGGTGCCGTGGACTGACAATGGTTTTTATTACGACGGGTCGCTGGAGGGAGAGGCCTTAAGGCCCTCCAAGCATCCGGCTTATTACGCGGGACTCTATTACCTCCAGGAACCCAGCGCCATGACTCCGGCAGCCATGCTGCCCGTGGTTCCCGGAGACAGGGTGCTGGACCTTTGCGCTGCCCCGGGAGGCAAGAGCACGGAGCTGGCTTCAAAGCTTAAAGGCCGCGGAATGCTTGTGTCCAACGACATCAGCTATTCCAGGGCCAGGGCCCTTCTCAAAAACTTGGAGCTGGCCGGCGCGGCCAATATCTGCGTCACCAGTGAAGCGCCTGAAAAGCTGGCCTGCGTGTGGCCGGAATACTTTGATAAGATACTGGTGGATGCCCCCTGTTCCGGGGAAGGTATGTTCCGCCGCGATGAGGATATGGTGAAGGATTGGAAGGAAAAGGGGCCGGAATACTATGTGCCCGTCCAGCGGCAGATACTGTCCCAGGCGGCAGCCATGCTTAAACCGGGGGGATATATGATGTATTCCACCTGTACGTTTTCCGTGGAGGAGGATGAGGGGAACGTCTCCTATATACTGGAGGAATTTCCCCAGATGGAATTATGCTGTCTGGGCCTGGATAAAGTGCCGGGAGCCTGCGGCGGATTCGGGCTTTCCGGCTGCATGCGGCTCTTTCCGCACCGCCTAAGAGGAGAAGGGCATTTTCTGGCCCTGATGCGAAAAAAGGGCGGGGATGATGGGGAGGCCCGGACTGAGCACGGCGGGGTGAGAGGAACTGCGGACAAGGGGATTTTCCGGTCCACGGACAAGGGGACACTGCCGCCCATAGACCCCGGAACAGTCAGGAAGCGGGCCCGGGCCGTGGAGAAGGAAAAGGAGCTGGATGTATTTTTAGGGCAGAGCGGCGTGGAATGGGACTATGGGAGGATTGTCATACACCAGGACAACGTCTACTATCTGCCGGAGGGACTTGCATGGAACCTGCCCCTGAGATTTCTGCGCACGGGACTGCTTTTGGGCGAGCTTAAAAAGGGACGGTTTGAGCCGTCCCAGGCCCTGGCCATGTCCATGAAAGCCGGGCAATTTCCAAATACAGTCAGCTTCCCTGCCGGTGACAGCCGGGTTCTCCGCTACCTGAAGGGAGAGACTATTTCCCTGGAAGTAGACGAGGGGCCGGTCAGGGGATGGTGTCTGGCAGCCATGGAGGGATTTCCTCTTGGCTGGGCCAAAGGTACGGGAATGAGCCTGAAGAATAAGTACTATCCCGGCTGGAGATGGCAGTAGCAATCCGGCTGGAGATGGCAGCAGTAAAACAAGCAGTGGGAGGGAACAAACCGATGGCTGATAAGGGCAGGAAAAACGGACCGATGCGTCTTGACCGGTTTCTGGCTGAGATGGGATACGGAACCCGTACCCAGGTAAAGGATATGGTGAAGAAGGGACGGGTCCGGGTAAACGCAGAGGCGGTAAAGGACGCGGACCGGAAGGTGAACCCGGAATCGGACCTGATAGAAGTGGACAGGAGCCAGGTGGCTTACGCCAGAATGGAGTATTATATGCTCAATAAGCCCCAGGGCGTGGTGTCCGCCACCGAGGACAGGAAATACCCTACGGTGGTGGGGCTTATCAGGGAAGCCTTGAGAAAAGACCTGTTTCCGGTGGGCAGGCTGGATATTGACACGGAGGGGCTCCTTCTCATCACCAATGACGGGGATCTGGCCCATAATCTGCTGTCGCCTAAAAAGCATGTGGATAAGGTATATCTGGCCCATGTGTCAGGCGGGCTGCCGGAGGATGCCGTAAGGCGGTTTGAGGAAGGAATAAAACTGGAGGACGGCACCATGACGCTTCCGGCAAAGCTTAAGATACAGGAAGCGGCAGGGAGGGAGAAAGAATGGCAGGAAGTGCTGGTCACCATAAGGGAGGGGAAGTTCCACCAGATTAAGCGGATGTTTGAGGCCCTGGGGTGCAGGGTGGAGTATCTGAAACGGATATCCATGGGTCCCCTTATGCTGGATCCGGAACTGAAACCAGGGGAATACCGCCCCCTGACACCTGAGGAGGAGTATTCCATAAAGGATTGCGGGAACCGCAGAAACCGTGTATAACTATATAAGAGTCACAGAAAACTTGTCAACATGTTTATAGACAGAGGAAAATAGGGAAAGATGAAGTTAAACAGGAAAAAAGCAGTTATATTTGATTTGGACGGCACCCTGGTGGATTCCATGTGGATGTGGAAGGCCATTGACATAGAATACCTGGCCAGGTTTGGCCTTACCTGCCCGGATGACCTGCAGAAGGAAATCGAGGGCATGAGTTTCTCTGAGACTGCGGTATATTTTAAGGAACGGTTCCAGTTAAAGGAGACACTGGATGAGATAAAGAATGCCTGGATTCAGATGTCCATAGAGAAGTACAGAAAGGAAGTACCCCTAAAGCCGGGAGCAGGGGCTTTCCTGGAATTTATCTCAGGGAAGGGACTGGTGGCCGGCATTGCCACTAGCAACGGAAGAGCCATGGTGGATGCGGTTCTGGATTCCCTGGATATCCGCAGGTACTTTAAGGTGGTGGCAACGGCCTGTGAGGTGGCTGCCGGCAAGCCTGCCCCGGATATATACCTGAATGTGGCGGAGCGCCTTCAGGTTGCGCCGGAGGACTGTGTGGTGTTCGAGGATGTGCCTGCCGGCATCCAGGCCGGAAAGAATGCGGGCATGACTGTCTTTGCTGTGGAGGATGCATTTTCACTGGAGATGAAGGAAGAGAAGGAAAAGCTGGCAGATTACTATATCAGGGATTATTACGAATTATTGGATGGAGCGGCAGGATGAAAAACGATTATTTACCTATGAACCGGAATGATATGAGCATCAGGGGATGGAAGCAGTGCGACTTTGTGTATGTGTCCGGGGACGCCTATGTGGACCATCCTTCCTTTGGCACAGCCATCATATCCCGGCTGCTGGAGGCCCATGGATATAAGGTGGGAATCATTGCCCAGCCGGACTGGAAGGATAAAAGGAGCATTGAAGTGCTGGGAAGGCCCAGACTGGGCTTTCTGGTATCGGCGGGTAACATGGATTCCATGGTGAACCATTATTCCGTGTCCAGGAAGCTCCGGAAGGAGGACTCCTATACACCGGGCGGCGTCATGGGAAAACGGCCTGACTATGCCGTGACGGTGTACTGCAACCTGATACGGTCCGCGTATAAGGATGTGCCTGTCATCATAGGCGGAATCGAGGCCAGCCTTCGCCGCCTTGCCCATTATGACTATTGGTCGGATAAGCTGAAGCGCTCCGTGCTGCTTGATTCCCAGGCGGACCTGATATCCTATGGCATGGGAGAGCGGTCCGTTGTGGAGATTGCCGATGCTCTGGACAGCGGGCTGGATGTGAAGGATATTACCTTTATTGACGGGACGGTATATAAGACAAAAAGCCTGGAATCTGTTTATGATTATAAAATGCTTCCTGATTATGAGGAGCTTTTAAAGGACAAAAGGGAGTATGCCAGAAGCTTTTATGTCCAATACAGCAATACGGACCCATTTTCCGGGAAGCGTCTGGTGGAGCCCTATGGGAATCAGCTTTTTGTGGTGCAAAATCCTCCCTCCAAGCCCCTGAGCCAGGAGGAGATGGATGCGGTATATGATCTTCCTTACATGAGGAACTACCATCCGTCCTATGAGGAGTTTGGAGGCGTGCCCGCCATAAGAGAAATCAAGTTCAGCCTGATCAGCAACCGGGGATGCTTCGGCGCATGCAGCTTCTGCGCCCTGACCTTCCACCAGGGACGCATCATCCAGGCCAGAAGCCACGAATCCCTGGTGGAGGAGGCAAAGCTTCTGACAGAGGAGCCGGATTTCAAGGGTTATATCCATGATGTGGGCGGACCCACCGCGGATTTCCGTTTCCCTGCCTGTGAAAAGCAGCTGACAAGCGGCGCGTGTCCGGGCCGCCAGTGTCTTTTTCCTGAACCTTGTAAGAATCTGCGGGCGGACCACGGCGATTACATTGCCCTGCTGAGAAAGCTGAGGGCTCTTCCAAAGGTAAAGAAGGTGTTCATCCGTTCCGGCATCCGGTTTGATTATGTGCTGGCGGATTCCAACCGGAAATTCTTAAGGGAACTGTGTGAGTTCCATGTCAGCGGTCAGCTTAAGGTGGCGCCGGAGCATGTGGCGGATAAGGTGCTGAGCCGTATGGGAAAGCCCAAAAACAGCGTTTACCGCCAGTTTGTGAAGGAGTATAAGGAGATGAACCAGAGGCTGGGCAAGGAGCAGTATCTGGTGCCCTATCTCATGTCCTCCCATCCCGGTTCTTCCATGAAGGAGGCGGTGGAGCTGGCTGAGTATCTCAGGGATTTGGGATATATGCCGGAACAGGTACAGGACTTTTACCCCACCCCCTCCACTGTTTCCACCTGTATGTATTACACGGGATATGACTGCCGGACCATGGAGCAGGTCTATGTGCCGGTCAATCCCCATGAGAAGGCCATGCAGAGGGCCCTGATTCAGTACAGGAATCCCAAGAATTATGATTTGGTGGCGGAAGCCCTGAAGATTGCGGGGCGCACGGATTTAATCGGATATGACAGAAAATGCCTGATTCGCCCAAGGGACGGATACAGGGGCGGCGGGACGGTCCCGGCGGCAGGAAAGGCAAAGGGAACCGGATATAAGGCGGCCGGCCAGGGAAGCCGCGGCCAGAAGCCTAAGAAGACCATACGCAACATCCACAAAAAGAAAGGAACGTGACAGGTATGAAGATTGCTGTAGTGACCGGAGCGTCCTCCGGTATGGGCAGGGAAACCATCATCCAGCTGTGGGAACATTTTAAGGGCTTTGATGAGATTTGGATTATAGCCAGGAGAAGAGAGCGTCTGGACGAACTGGACCGCCAGGCGGGGGTACCCCTGCGCAAATTCGCGCTGGACCTGACAAGGGAACGTGACAGGGATGTGCTGTCACAGGCCCTTGTCACCGTGAAACCTCAGGTAAAGTTTCTGGTCAATGCAGCAGGCTTTGGTAAGATTGGGCGGGTGGAGGAACTGGGCTTAAAGAGCGAGACGGACATGGTGGTTTTAAACTGTGAGGCTCTGTGCGCCGTAACCCGCATGGTGCTGCCCTATATGGAATGCAACAGCCGGATTATCCAGTATGCATCTTCCGCAGCGTTCCTGCCCCAGCCCGGATTTGCCATCTATGCGGCCACAAAATCCTTTGTCCTCAGCTACAGCAGAGCCCTGAACCAGGAGCTGAGAAGCCGGAGAATCTATGTGACGGCTGTGTGTCCGGGACCGGTAAATACGGAGTTCTTTGACATTGCCGAGTCCACAGGTGTGATTCCTCTCTATAAGAGGTTAGTCATGGCAAATCCAAAGCGTGTGGTTCAAAAGGCCATCCGGGACAGCATTGCGGGCAGAGAGATATCAGTCTACGGCATTACCATGAAAGTCTTCCGGCTGCTGTGCAAGGTGCTTCCCCACCGCATGCTGCTGGCAGTCATGAGCTTCATGAATGAATAATTACCTACGAAGGAGTGCCGCCATATGCAGACACTGACAATTACCCGGAATGAAGCCGGACAGCGGCTGGATAAGCTTCTTACAAAATATCTGAACCAGGCCGGCAAGGGTTTTCTCTATAAAATGATGCGCAAAAAGAACATAACTCTGAATGGAAAGAGATGTGATGGTTCCGAACGTCTGGAGGAGGGAGATCAGGTAAAGCTGTTCCTCTCGGATGAGACCATAGAAAAGTTTTCTGTACCGGACATCAGAAGGTATGCCGGCAGGACCGGAGACAGCGGGAGTGCAGGCACATCCGCCGGAGAAACGGAGAGAGCAGTCCGGGAAAAAGGTGTGGAATCCCGGGAACACATGAGCTGGAATGGAAGGAAACGTCTGGACATTGTCTATGAGGACCAGCATATCCTGGTGGTGAATAAACCATCCGGCATGCTGTCACAGAAGGCAAAGGACAGCGACATGTCCCTAAATGAATACATCCTTAATTATCTTATTGATTCAGGAAAGCTTCCCATATCCCAGCTGCGCACCTTTAAGCCGTCTATCTGCAACCGGCTGGACAGAAACACCAGCGGACTGGTGGTGGCCGGAAAATCCCTGGCGGGCCTCCAGGTTATGAATGAGGTGTTTAAGGACAGAAGCATACACAAGTACTACCAGTGTCTGGTTGCCGGTGAGATAAAGGAGAAACAGCTGATTGCGGGCTTCCTGAAAAAGGATGAGAGCACGAATACCGTTAGCATTTATCCTCTGGAAGTGGAGAACAGCGTCCCTATCATGACCGAATATCTGCCGCTGTCCGGCAACGGAACATTCACACTGCTGCAGGTGACCCTGATTACAGGAAGAAGCCATCAGATTCGTGCCCATCTGGCGTCCATTGGTCATCCGATTGTGGGAGACTATAAGTATGGAAGCCGCAGCTTAAACGATGCAGTGAAAAAGAAGTACGCGGTCCGGTCCCAGCTCCTTCATTCCTGGAGGCTGGTCATGCCTGAAACACTTCCCGCGCCCCTGGAGTATCTGAGGGGAGAGGAGTTTACCGCCGGTCTGCCGGTGATTTTCAGCACGGTTATGGAAGGGGAGGGGATTGGGCTGCCTTCCGGAAGCCGGGGCGATTATCCCGAACCGGGGCAGGGATGATTATTCCTGACATTATCCCGGACCGGGGCAGGGAATTCTTGACAGGAATTCATCTTTGGGTTATGCTAGATAATGTTTGAAATTGCCATTTTTTTGCTGCTGTTTTCCCGTGTGGAATATGGTTGGCGGAAGGGGATTTTCATGCTTGTTCTGTACAAGCAAAAAACAGCTTTCCGGCCAATGATGGCCTGATGCTGAGGAAATGAGAGGGATATATCAGATGGGAAAGATTATACTGACCGGTGACCGCCCCACAGGACGGCTTCACGTAGGACATTATGCAGGCTCTTTAAAGCGCAGGGTGGAGCTGCAGAATTCAGGAGAGTTTGATGAGATTTATATTATGATAGCCGATGCCCAGGCGTTGACAGACAATGCGGACAACCCGGAAAAGGTGCGTCAGAACATAATAGAGGTGGCTCTGGACTATCTGGCATGCGGATTGGACCCGGAGAAATCCGTTCTGTTCATCCAGTCACAGGTGCCTGAGCTGTGCGAGATGACGTTTTATTATATGGATTTAGTGACCGTATCCAGGCTTCAGCGCAATCCTACCGTAAAATCTGAGATTCAGATGCGCAACTTTGAGGCCAGCATTCCGGTGGGCTTCTTCACATATCCGATCAGCCAGGCAGCGGACATCACTGCCTTTAAGGCAACCACTGTTCCGGTAGGAGAGGACCAGGCGCCCATGATTGAGCAGACCAGGGAAATCGTCCATAAGTTCAACAGTGTCTACGGGGAGACCCTGGTGGAGCCGGACATCCTTCTGCCGGACAATAAGGCGTGTCTGCGCCTGCCCGGTATAGACGGCAAGGCTAAGATGAGCAAATCCCTTGGAAACTGCATTTACCTGTCTGATTCCGAGGACGAGATAAAGAAGAAAATCATGTCCATGTTCACGGATCCGAATCACCTGAAGGTGGAGGATCCGGGACAGGTGGAAGGAAATCCAGTGTTCATTTATCTGGATGCGTTCTGCCGGGATGAGCATTTTGAAAAATATCTGCCGGATTATAAGAACCTGGATGAGCTGAAAGCTCATTACACCAGAGGCGGTTTGGGTGATGTGAAGGTGAAGCGGTTCCTCAACAGCGTGCTTCAGGATGAACTGAGGCCCATCCGTGAGCGCCGCAGGGAAATCGCCAAGGACATTCCTGCTGTTTACCGCATCCTGGAGGAGGGCAGCCGCAAGGCAGAGCAGAAGGCAGCCCAGACCCTGGCTGAGATGAAGAGGGCCATGAAAATCAATTACTTCGAGGATAAGGAATTGATTGCGGAACAGGCTGAGCGGTTCAGGACTGAGATGGAGTAGGTTTTATACGGCTTTATTTGGCTTTTGCGGTATGCGGCTTCGTAAGACATTGATTAAGCATGAGACATAAATGAATGGAAAGCTCCGGCAGAAAATGCTGGGGTTTTTTTTCGTTACATGGTACAATGGAGGAGTAATTGAAAACCAAGGGCAGGACATAGGGAAGAAGGGGAGATATGGAACGACAAAATAATGAAATACAGTTGGAATTCCAGATGACAAAAGGCGAATTGGCGGAATACTGGCTGTTCCTAAACGTATTTTCCCGGACAGGGTAACTATGGACCGCTTCCTGGAGCAATTTCAAAATCCGCAGGCAGTGGAGGATGATGGGCATGTTGTGGAGGGCTTATTTAACTTTTATTTCTTTATGGACCAGAAGGCTTGGTCCCATGCCTGGATTCAGGGAATACAGGTGGGACTTCGGGTAAAGAAATTATACGGTGTAAAGAGAGATAAATGGTTCCGGGTAATGGAAATCATGGCAGCGTTATGCGGATTGTGCATTGGTATCATACTGAACAATACTACCCTGACTGCGGTTTTTCTGACCTTGCTTCTTTTGAGCTATATGAGGGAGCATGGGATGTCAGAGTCATTTTACATGAAACAAATAAGGAGTGGATGGATGCCGTCAAAAGGGATTGGAAGGTGGGAACTTTCCATTGGGGAACATGGAATCTGCATGAAGAGGGGGCTGGAATTTGCAGGGTACGGTTGGAAGGATTATAATTGTCTGGCTGAAACTGAGGACACATTTTATTTCGTGAATACAGGGGCAGGACGCGGGATAGAGTGTATCCCGGTTCCCAAGTGGGTGTTTAAGGACCATGGGGAAATGGATGCATTTCTCAATTTCTGCCGTGACAGAGGTGTGAAGTGGAGCGGAGTGGATAAAACAGAGGTCCTTCTTAAGAATGACAGGATGCTTTATATCCTGATAGCCCTGGTATTATTGGCTGTGCTGATTTCCAGTATCATCCGGGCCGTGTGTTTGTGAGAGCCAGGAAAAGACAGGGACGAGCTTTGGGACGTTTTTTAGAAAAACCTGTTGACTCTGCCCTTAGGTCAGAGCTTATACTTGGAACAGATTCGAATCAGGCAAACAGAAAATGAATGGAGGAGCGGAACCATGCTGGCCATAGGACAGATGTCAAAGGTATGTGGGGTGAGCGTTAAGACACTGCGTCACTATGATAAGATAGGCCTTTTAAAGCCCCAGAGAACAGATGAGATAAACGGATACCGGTACTACGAGGACTCTCAGATTGGCACCATGCTTTTGATTGGAAGGCTGAAACGGTATGGTTTTTCCCTTACGGAAATTCAGGCTCTGCTTACCATCCCGGACAGCAGGGAGTTGCTGCGGCAGCTGTACAAACAAAGATTACGCCTGGAGCGGCAGATGGAGTATATTTCCATAACTATCAGGGAAATGGGGTATCATCTGGAAGAATTTGAAAGGACAGGTGACATTATGAGTTATCAGAACAATTATGAGATTCAGATAAAGGAAGCGGAGGAACAGGCTCTTGTTACCCAGAGACACAAGATGTCAGTGGAGGAATTCGGCACATACTATGGAAAGATATACGAAAAAATTGCCAGGGAACACATGACCATAAACGGGGTGATCATGGCTGTCTATCACGACCAGGAATTTGACCCGGCATACAGCGATATCGAACTGGGAGTGGGTATCACGGAGCGGGATAAGGCTGACTTTATCATGCCGGGCTGTCTGTGTGCGGCGACTATCCACAGGGGCCCCTATTCAGGACTGCCGGATGCCTACGGCGCCATCGTGGCCTGGATTAACGCCAATGGCTATCATATGAATGGGATGCCTTATGAGATTTACCGCAAGAACCAGTTTGACAAGCTTCCGCCGGATGAGTGGGAGACAGAGATTTTCTTTCCAGTGAAAAAGTAAAGAACAGGCAGGCGGTGAAGAGGTTCCCAAAAGGCTGCCGTAGTCCCAGAACATAGGGGCTGCGACAGCCTGCAGATATAAGTTTCAAATCATTTCCAAATAAAATTTTCCCTTCCGGCGCCAACCTCAAAATGGTATTTCACAATGCCAATATCAATTTGGGACATAGGGCGATTATCCTTTGGGCGGATGGATACGGTATTCCCACTAGCTTCGATAAAAAAATTCTGTTTGTTGAATAATTTTTCCATGCTCTTTGACTTATGCTGCGTACCGTCAGTAGTGCCATAACCAATCGCGATGACACCAACCAGCTCCTCATGGGGAGCTAACGAAACAGGACATTTTTTCGCATTGTATGTATTTGTGACCCGACACGAGTTAAGACCTGCTTGTTGAGCCTTAACCATGAGACGCGCTCCATAGTAGCCACACTCCGCATAAAAACCGTCTTGCTTTTTGGCTGCCAAAGCAATATAGTTTTTTACATTTTTGAATCTCCCGAAAAGGGGAATCATGCTTTTAAATGCCTCCCCATTTTCCGTTACTAACTGGATATGCAGCTGTCCCAGCCGGTTACACTGGTCAATTTCTTCTTTCGGTCCATCAATAACCGCAGGTGAGAGTGGTTTCGTTGTATAATTCCTGACTGCGTGTCTTGCTCTGATTGCTTCTGATTCCGTCATAATAAGTTCCTCCTGGTTTTCAACTCATGTTACAGTATTACCTTGTTAAGGAGTATTCTTTCTGTAAGAGCGCCCCAATCACCATTGTCATACTGTACGCCTTTCATGTTAGCCATAGCTGCCAGACCGTGTACGGCTGCCCACATTACCAAAAGGTCGTCTCTTAACTCTTTTTCATCAATGTTTAGTTCCCTCATTCCTCTTTTTGCACCATTTACAAAAATTTCAAATGGAGTAAAGGAGCTGTTCCATGTGATTTCAGTTTCCTTTATTTGAATGCCCAGATATTCACTGTCAAATAAGAAATTAAAATAGTGCGGATACTTTGCAAAAAATTCCACATAGGCCACGCCCATAGAAATTGTAACATTATGACAGGGATTATCTTCAACTGCCTGTTTTAGAGCGGCTGCGAATCTGTCGATCACATAAGAGTACATTCCCCGGAGCAGCTCATCAATATTTCCAAAGTGATTGTAGCAGGCAGTTGCTGATACACCTACTTGTTTCGCCACCTTTCGTAAAGAAAATTTTTCAATCCCCCGCTCATGAATTAGCTCAATTCCCTGTTCGATGAGCGTTTCTTTTAAATTACCAAAATGATATGGCTTTTTTTCTCTTGTATGTGTATTCATATTACATCCCCTCAAATTAACAGATGTTAACATATAGTATATTCATGATGTTAACATATGTCAATATAAACATTTACATGAATGCGTCAAGCTTCCATACCGTTTCCCGTATAACTTGTTTTTCGATTTTATGAAGATATCCTTAATATCCCAAAACCTTCATTGACTTGCCCTCTTTGGTCCAATATACTGGATAATATAGTATATTTCATTTGGGCACAGGGGGAATGGAGGCAGTATTATGAAACATTTCGGTTGGGGAAGGAGATGGGCAGAAATGGCAGGGGTCAAGGCGGGAATCATGGCAGGGATTTTTCTGGTTATTCTGGGGTGTGCCGGGTGCGGTGAGGGACGGCAAAACGCGCAGGAAGCATCCAGCTTTGTACCTGCATATCAGTTTGCCCCAGGATTTGGAATCATAGCCCATTCACCGTATCCGGTGTATGTTCTGGAAAATGAAAGCGGATATTCTGTCAGCAGGAATGGGGTGACAGTGGAATTGGTGCGTGGAATGCTGCAGAATAATGAGATGGTCGCTGAACTGCGTATATTGGACTACAGGAAAAACCGAATGGAGAATGACATGGAGGCGGGTTCCCGGAGCTTTGATATGCGCTGTTTTGGACCGGGAATACCGGATATGGGGTATACGGCAGAGCGGATGGGAACGCACAGCGAAAACCATGATGCCGGGGACGCCGGATACCGTGAGATTTTGGCAGAGTTCTGTACCACATCCAAGAAGATTGACACGGAGAAAGGGCTGGCCGGATATTATTTCCAGATAGACGGCCTGGATGAAAACCTGGAATTTTCCTGGACTCAGGCCAAAGGCTACGAGCAGATTTCGGATATGGAAGGGGCTGTCCGGCATGAGGACAGATGGATGGTGCCAAGAGCGGTTCCGGCAGGAGAAAAGGGGCTGGCAGTGGAGCTTTATGCGTTCAGCGAAAACATCAGTGAACAGTTGATACCAGGAAGAATCAACCCTTTGAGCAGCCAAAAGGAGGAAATCACCCTTTTGGGTGAAGATAAAAAGATTTACAGGCAGACAAGGGAATCACTGCCCATGGTGATGAACCGGGAGCCAGAAGTGGAATACAGGATAAATGGCTCGGACGGACGTATATGGTACTTTGACGTTCCGGCTGAATTGCAGAGCGGAAGCTTTCAGCTTTCCGTGCCTTCCGTCACCCTCATATCTTCAGAAGAATCAGGGGTGATTATCCTGCCTTTGACTGGGGAGAAATCTGGAAAAGAAGGTGTATCGGACCGGGAAATCCTGTTTAAGGACCACGGATTGGAAATCGTGTCAATGGAAGCCACGGGCGGTAAGGGGACATTCGGACCGGAAATGGGAGCAAGTGATGGTGAGGGGACAGGGGAATCCCTGTTTTGCCGTCTGGAGCTCAGAGCGCAGGCGGCAAAAGGCAGCGGGCAGATGGAAATGGTCCTGTGCAGGGTTAAAACAAAGGGGACATCGGACCAGGATGAGTGGCTGGATGTAATGCCGGATAAGGAGTCCGTATCAGACCCTGACCTGGGCGGCCGCTTTATATTTTATCTGCCGTATGAGGAGGGGGATGACTCCATTACATTTCAGCTCTGGCATCCGTATTATGTCTGGGAGCAGCCTTTCAGTCTGGAGATATCTGTGTCCTGAAGCCATGTATAAGAGGATGGGCTTTTCCGAAAAAAAGGAGTATCTGGTTTACTATTTCTAGTTTCCGGTAGCTTATCCTGAGATTCATCCTGAGATCCTTCCGGTGATTCTCCTCACATTTCCCCCTGCATTCTCTGCTGACGGTGTTCACAGTGTTCCGTGTGGCCCTTTATCTCTTTCATGGTCTTATCCTTGAATTCGTCCAGCGTGGCCTGGGGGTCAGCTGTGAGAAGCTCCTGTATGGCGTAATACTTTCCTAAGGACATCCCGTGCTGGTGGGCTTCCTCACACATGTGGCTGTCCACGGTGGCATACTCTGCTTTTACGCCATGGCACTGCATTAAGGCTGTGTCCACGCACTCCTGAAGGCTTGAGAGCATCTTAAGGTCCCTGTCTTTTGTTTCCAGCGTGATGGAGACAAGGGCGTCTTTTTTCAGATACTGCTGCATGGCATCGCTGCCCAGCAGAAGCGCCAGTGCCTCCTCATATTCCAGGTGTTTCAGCGAAAGGGTCTGGAGGACGGTCTCGCTTTCTTCCCCGTAGGTGGTCTGGCCCACCACCTTTCCCCAGCGGTTGATGTCCAGTTCAATGCCGGGGTTCACGTCTATGCTGATGACGGCTGCTTTCGTGTAGTACAGGCTGTAACTGCCCAGGCCGCTGGTGGCAAAGAGCAGGAGACAGGCAAGGGATACCGCCCATTTCATTCTGCGCGGCACCGGCTTTCGCTCTTGACAGATGTGTATATATGGTATTGACATTTTTATGTAAAATACCCGCAATCTCCACGGCTGAGTAACCCTCATAATAATGCAGATAAACGATGATTCTGTATTTATCAGGAAGCTTCATCACGGATTCCAGCACATGGGACAGATCCGGGCTTTTTGTATCAGCCATGCTCATGGCCTCCTACATCTGATTCCTGCCGCATAGCCGCTCCATATGTCCGGTACTGCCAGGTGCAGTACCGTTTTTCTATCTGTAATGTGAACCGCAGCCGCGTCTGCCATGAGGGCTGTTTCCGCCATGGCATCCATACCCTGAAGTGCCTGGTGAGGACGTCTGTCCATGGTTTTTCCGTCCGGGCATATCCAATCCCCGTCCTCAGACCAGCGGCCTTCGCAGTCTCCGTGTTCGTGGCTCCTGCAGTATTCATAGTCCGTACAGCCAGCATATCCTCTGGGACAGGTCCGGCCGGCACCCCATGCAAGACTGCTTCCCGCTGCGGTTAATAGAATGCCTGTGGCTGCTGCTGTCATTATAGTTCTGATTTTCATGTTTTTCAATTTCCTTTTTTGATTCGTTCACTATTAATACGATAATACGATTGAGGCTCCGGAATCCTTTCCGTTACTTTATATTTTTTTGAAATTGCGGTGCTTGTGAAATATCCTTGATTTTGATATACTTATCTGATGCACGGGATAGAGACACATGGGAAACACTATCCTGCAAATACAGAATACATAAAAGGAATGAACTGACATGGGTACCTGGAATTCCAGAGGATTAAGGGGCTCTACCCTTGAAGATTTGATTAACCATACCAACGATTTGTACAGGGAAAAGAAGCTGGCTCTGATACAGAAGATACCGACGCCCATCACTCCCATTGAAATTGCCAAGTCCAGCCGCCACATCACCCTGGCCTATTTTGACCAGAAGAGTACCGTGGACTATATCGGGGCCGTGCAGGGGATTCCGGTGTGTTTTGATGCCAAGGAATGCGCGGTAAAGACATTTCCCCTTCAAAATATCCATCCCCACCAGATCGAATTCATGGGGGAATTTGAGAAACAGGGCGGAATTGCATTTATCATTCTCTATTTTACCGGCCTGGACGAGATATATTACCTGCCTTTTGAACAGATAGAGGGATACTGGAAACGGATGGAGGAGGGAGGGCGCAAAAGCTTTACCTACGACGAGGTGGACAAAAACTGGCGGGTCCGTTCCCATGCCGGCTTTCTGGTCCACTATCTGGAAGAAATACAAAAAGACCTGGACAGAAGGTCATAGGAGGCTGCGCGTGAAGCGCCCCACCTTCCATACCTCCCCGCATGCCTCCCTGCGGGTACATTTTCATTGACCAGTCCTGTAAATAAAAGTATAATAAGGTATATTGTACTATGAGCAGAATAGAATCCCGAAACTGCTTCGGGCACGCGAAAATAGGATTGACAGCCGCATGGTTTTCCTCTATAATGAAACAATCACGTTAATGAATTAGCACTTTACCACAGGAAAGCAAAAAAGGATGAAAGTGCGGAAAAATATAAAGGCAGGGAACAGGATGGCAGGAAATAATCGGTTGATTCATACGCCGGAGGGCGTAAAGGACAGTTATAACGGAGAATGCAGGAAGAAGCTGGCAGTACAGGACAAGATTCTGGATACCTTTTACCTGTACGGATATGAGCATATCCAGACTCCGAGTTTTGAATATTTTGATATTTTCAGCAAGGACAGGGGAAGCGTGCCGGACAGGGAGATGTTTAAGTTCTTTGACCGGGACAACAATACACTGGTGCTGAGGCCGGATATGACGCCGGCGGTTGCGCGGTGCGTGGCCAAGTACTTTATGGACGACCACATGCCTCTTCGGCTCTGCTACCTGGAGCGCACCTTTAAGAATAACAGCAGCTATCAGGGCCGCCTTAAGGAGCGGGCTGAGACAGGGGCTGAGCTGATTGGGGATGATTCCGAGGATGCGGATGCCGAGATGATTGCCATGGTCATTGACAGCCTGAGGCAGGCTGGCCTTAAGGAGTTCCAGGTGGAGCTGGGTCAGGTGGCATTTTACAGAAGCCTTCTCAAGGAGGCCGGGCTGGAAGAGGAAGTAGAGCAAGAGCTGAATCAGTACATTGAAAACAAGAACTATTTTGCCGTGGAGGGTCTGCTGAAGAACCAGTCCATGGACGAAGGGCTTAAGACGGCTTTTCTGAAACTTCCGGAGCTGTTCGGCTCCCTGGAGCAGATGCAGGAGGCGAAAAAGCTTACCGCCAATCCGGGGGCCCTGGCTGCCATTGAGCGGCTGGAGAAGGTCCACTCCATTCTGGAGAGCAGAGGCCTGGAAGCCTATGTATCCTACGACCTGGGGATGCTCAGCAGGTATCAGTACTATACGGGAATCATTTTCAAGGCATATACCTATGGAACCGGGGATTATATTGTCACCGGAGGCCGGTATGACAAGCTGCTGGTGCAGTTTGGAAAGGATACGCCTGCAGTGGGATTCGTGATTGTGGTAGACCAGCTGATGGCCGCCCTTTCCAGGCAGCAGATTGATGTTCCGGTGACGCTGGTGAATACGGTGATACTCTATGAGACGTCAGCCAGATCCCGGGCCCTGTGGCTGGGCAGCTATTTCAGGGATAAGGGGCTGGCCGTCCAGTCCATGAAGAAGAAGGAGCAGGTGCCGCTAGAGGATTACAAGGCCATGGCGGCACAGAGGGGCATGCGCAATGTCCTGTACCTGAAGGGTGACGGGACCACAGTGACAGCCATGGACACGGTGAACGGGAATATAGACCAGATACCCATTACCGCTTACGAGTAAACACAGGGAGGCCGTGAAAACGATGAGATATTTGACCATAGCGTTAGCCAAAGGAAGGCTTGCGGACAAAGCCATGGAGATGTTTGAGGCAATCGGCATTTCCTGTGATGAGATGAAGGATAAGGCTTCCAGGAAGCTTATCTTTGTTAATGAGGACCTGGGAGTGCGTTTTTTTCTTGCAAAGGCCAATGATGTGCCTACATACGTGGAGTACGGGGCGGCTGACATTGGCATTGTGGGAAGGGATACCATATTGGAGGAGGGCCGCAAGCTCTATGAAGTCATGGACCTTGGGGTGGGAAAATGCAGGATGTGCGTCTGCGGACCTGAATCAGCCAGGGAAAGGCTGGAGCACCACGAGTTGATTCGGGTGGCCACCAAGTATCCCAACATAGCAAAGGACTATTTCTATAACCAGAAGTATCAGACCGTGGAAATCATTAAGCTGAACGGTTCCATCGAGCTGGCCCCCATCGTGGGACTGTCCGAGGTAATCGTTGATATCGTGGAGACAGGTTCCACCCTGCGGGAGAACGGACTCATGGTGTTAGAGGAAGTGTGCAGCCTGTCCGCCAGGATGGTGGTGAACCAGGTGAGCATGAAGACGGAAAATGAACGCATCACGGCCATCATCAAGAAGTTTCAGGCATATCTTAAGGAGAAGGCCGGAAAGTAGGAGCACAGGAGCAAAGTCAGGAAAGCGGAGGAATGTTAGGCATGAGAATCGTGACATTAGACAATAAGTCCATGGAAAATATTCTGGCGGACATGTTGAAAAGGGACCCCAATAATTATGACAGCTATACCCAGACCGTACAGGCCATTGTGGATGATGTAAAGACCAGGGGAGACGAGGCGCTGTTTGAGTATACAAAGCGGTTTGACGGGGCGTCCCTGGATGGGGACAGCATACGCGTGACCCGGGAGGAAATTGATGAGGCCATGAAACAGGTGGAACCGGGCCTTTTAAAGGTCATGGAGAAGTCCATGGACAATATCCGCCGTTATCATGAGAAGCAGAGACAGAACAGTTGGTTTGACGCCCAGCCTGACGGCACCATCCTGGGCCAGAAGGTGACTGCCTTAGAGAGTGTGGGAGTGTATGTGCCCGGCGGCAAGGCGGCGTATCCTTCCTCTGTCCTGATGAATATTATTCCGGCCGAGGTGGCGGGAGTGAAGCGCATTGCCATGGTGACGCCGCCCGGAAAGGACGGAAAGGTAAATCCGGTGACTCTGACAGCGGCCCACATGGCAGGAGCCACAGAGGTCTATAAGGCAGGCGGGGCACAGGCAGTGGCGGCCCTGGCTTTCGGCACGGCATCCATCCCCAGGGTAAATAAAATCGTGGGACCCGGCAACATCTTTGTGGCTCTGGCCAAAAAGGCTGTCTATGGCCACGTGAGCATTGACAGTATAGCAGGCCCCAGCGAAATCCTGGTGATTGCCGATGACAGCGCCAATCCGCGTTTTGTGGCCGCAGACCTGTTAAGCCAGGCAGAACACGATGAGCTGGCGTCCTCCATTCTGGTGACCACCAGCATGGAGCTGGCCAGGAAGGTATCCGTTGAGGTGGATGGCTTCCTGAAGGTGCTGTCACGCAGAGACATCATAAGAAAGTCCCTGGATAATTACGGTTATATCCTGGTGGCGGAATCCATGGAAAAGGCAGTGGAGACAGCCAACAGCATTGCGCCGGAGCACATGGAAATCGTCACCAGGAATCCTTTTGAGGTCATGACCAAGATTCAGAACGCAGGCGCTATCTTTATAGGGGAGTACAGCTCAGAGCCTTTGGGAGATTATTTTGCCGGCCCCAACCACATCCTGCCCACCAATGGGACGGCTAAGTTCTTTTCACCCCTTGGCGTGGATGATTTCATTAAGAAATCCAGCATTATTTATTATTCCAGAGAGGCTCTTGAGACAGCCCATAAGGACATAGAGGCATTTGCCGAGTCAGAACACCTGACAGCCCACGCTAATTCAGTCAGAGTGCGCTTTGAACAATAGGGAGGTATAACGAATATGGAACGGACTGCATCCATCACCCGAGACACCAACGAAACGCATATATCCATGACCCTTAACCTGGATGGATCCGGCAGAGGGAACATCAGCACAGGCATCGGATTCTTTGACCATATGTTAAACAGCTTCGCGCGCCATGGCTTTTTTGACCTGGACCTTACGGTGAAGGGAGATTTGGAGGTGGATACCCACCACACCATAGAGGATACGGGAATCGTGCTGGGACAGGCCATCCGAAAGGCAGTGGGAGACAAAAAGGGGATTATGCGTTACGGCTCCCAAATACTGCCCATGGACGAATCCCTGGTGCTCTGCGCCCTGGACCTTTGCGGAAGGCCCTATCTGGTCTGCGACCTGGTCTTGGACCGGGAAAAGGTAGGGGATTTGGAGACTGAGATGGTGCGGGAATTCTTTTACGCCGTCTCCTATGGGGCGGAGATGAACCTTCATTTAAAACAGCTTTCAGGGACAAACAATCACCATATCATCGAGGCTGCCTTTAAGGCTTTCGCCAAGGCCCTGGACGGCGCGGTGGCGGCGGAACCGCGTCTGTCAGGCGTACTTTCCACCAAGGGGAGCCTTTAGGATGGGAGAGATGCCCGCCCTGTCCCGGAAGATGACAATGCTCCGTTACACGGACATACGGCTGTACGGCGCGGTCCTGTGCCTGGTTCTGGGACTGGCTGCGGCATTGTCCGGCCTTTTACTGGAGAGGGTGGCCGCACAAAATTATGAGGAGGAGCTGGCCTCCCCGGTTCTTTTTGATATATCAGAACCGGAGAGGTACAGCTATGTCAGACTCCAGTATCTGACAGACAGCTTCGTGGAGCATGTAAAAAGCAAAAACCAGTACTATTTTGGCTTTGATTTTATGTTCCGTCCTTATATCATTTCCATGAAGGGGGAACTGCCTGAAAATCTGAAGGATCTGATGGAGTATACATACAGCGATGGTCTTGAGAAGCCGCCGGCTCCTGTGGACGTCTGTGGTTTTGGGGAGCCCATCCAGTCAGAGCTTATGGGATATGCAAGGGAGTCATACAGCCTGATGTGGGAGGAGACTCAGATACCCATGACCATGGAGGAAATGTCAGATATAGTCGGAAACTATTATCTGGATGCGGTGCCCAGGACATTTTTGGAGCAGTATCCCCTGGGACTGCTGTTTTACGTGGTGCCGGCAGTCCTTCTGGCTGGTGCCGCAGTCTGCGGAATTTCTTACGGCAGGCGGCTGAAGGCCCAGAACAGACGGCTGGCAGGACGTCATGGGGAACTGGCGCAGGCGGACAGGGAACTGGCGGCTGCCGGTTTGAGGCAGTGCCGTATACCCGTCTGAGGCAGGCAGAATACAGCTCAGGCATGGTTATCGGGGTGACTGAGGATGGATTCGCCCATATCCTGGCAGCGGGACCAAGGAGCAGACCCTATGGAGCCATGCTGGCCGGCGAGATTAACCGGCGGATGGAAATGTGCGGATGTCCCGGAGAACCGGCGTCTGAGTACAGAGAGAAAATAATAGAATAAAAGGAGATTCATATGCAGCTATATCCGGCAATTGATATGAAGAACGGACAGTGTGTCCGGTTGAGGCAGGGAGCGTTTAAGGATATCACCATATACTCGGACGCCCCGGAAAGGGTGGCTGCCCACTGGCAGGAAAAAGGGGCGTCCTTCCTGCATCTGGTGGACTTAGACGGTGCCCTGGCAGGGTATTCTGTCAATGAGGAGGTCATACGCAGGATTGCGGACACGGTTTCCATACCGATTGAGATTGGCGGCGGCATCCGTTCCGGAGAGGCGGTGGAGCGTATGCTGGGGCTGGGGGTCAGGCGTGTCATCATCGGAACCAAGGCAGTGGAACATCCGGAATTCCTCAGGGATATGGTAAGAACGTTCGGCGAGGAGGCCATTGTGGCAGGCGTGGACGCGAAGGACGGCATGGTGGCAGTGGAGGGATGGGAGAAAGTCAGCTCCCTTACCGCCCGGGACCTGTGTCTTACCATGAAGGAATATGGTGTCAGGCACATTGTCTATACCGACATATCCAGGGACGGAATGCTGTCCGGCCCTAATGTGGAGGCCACAAGGAAGCTTACAGAGGAGACAGGACTTGACATCATAGCCTCCGGCGGGGTATCCTGTATGGAGGATTTAAAATGCCTGCATGAGGCGGGTATCAGGGGAGCTGTCATCGGTAAGGCCCTTTATGAGAACAGGATTGACCTTGCCGAGGCTGTGAGGCTTTATGAGGCTTAAGTACCAGAGAAAATGGAGAGATTCAAATGACTGATTGCAAGAAGCTGATTATGGGATTTGGTTACAGGAACGGAAAGGCATTTTCCTGGAACGGAAAGCTTGAGTATGAGGGCAGGCTTAAGGACCTTGCCAGGACAGCCTGTGACAACGGGGCGGATGAAATATTTATCTGCGACCGTTCTTTTTCAGATGAGGACCACGAGGCTGTCATAGGCGCTATCAAGGAAACAGCCCGCACCGTGGATGAGCCCATACTGGCGGGAGGACGGATCAGGCGCCTGGAGGATGTGAAAAAGTACCTGTATGCAGGAGCCAGCGCCGTATTCTTGGATGTGAGCTATGAAGACAATGTGGATATGATGAAGGAGGCGGCAGACCGGTTTGGCAGTGAAAAGATATATGCCTACCTGCCGGACCTGTCCTATCTGAACCGTGTGGAGGAGTATATTCAGCTGGGGGCGTCCATGATGATATGCAGGGCATCCGGTCCTGTCCCGACCCTGGCTGAGCTGGGGGAGATCGGTGAGATATCCTGCACAAGCCTTATATTCTGCGGAGGTCATGAAAGCGTCCAGGAAATGGCCGGGGATTTAAAGCTGAGCCTGGGGTGTCCCCAGGTGGAAGGCGCTGTCCTGACTCTGGCGGAGGATGACCTGGACAAGGTGATGGAGCTGAAGCAGATTTTAAAAGGCGCGGGTATTGTCACGGATACCTTTGAGAGCTCTTTGGAATGGAAGAATTTCAAGCTGGGAGGTGACGGTCTTATCCCTGTCATTGTCCAGGATTATAAGACGATGGAGGTGCTGATGATGGCCTACATGAATGAGGAATCATTCCAGGCCACACTGGCGTCCGGCAGGATGACCTATTTCAGCAGGAGCAGGCAGAAGCTGTGGCTTAAGGGTGAGACCAGCGGTCACTTCCAGTATGTAAAATCCCTGAAGATTGACTGTGACAATGACACCATATTGGCGGCGGTGAAGCAGGTGGGAGCTGCCTGCCATACAGGAAACAGGTCCTGTTTCTTTACCACGCTGGCGGAGAAGGAATACAAGGAAACAAATCCCCTGAAGGTATTTGAGGAGGTGTTTGGGGTCATACTGGACCGTAAGGAGCATCCAAAGGAAGGCTCTTACACCAACTATCTGTTTGACAAGGGAATTGACAAGATACTCAAGAAGCTGGGAGAGGAGGCCACTGAAATCGTCATAGCGGCCAAGAATCCCAACCCGGAGGAAATCAAATATGAGATTTCGGATTTTCTCTACCACATGATGGTGCTCATGGCGGACCGCGGCATTACATGGGAGGAAATCACGGAGGAGCTGGCAAACCGGTAGCGTCGGGGAACAAGGGAAGTTCCAGACACGCTCTGGTAATATAAGGCCGGCAATATAATTCATAATAAAAAATGCAGGAGGAAATAGAGAGGTGGCAGAAATATCGGAGGTTACAGCGAGATTGCTGGATTACGTTTCATACGATACTCAGTCAGAGGATGACAGGGAGTCCGTTCCCAGCACAAAGAAGCAGTTTGAACTGGCGCATAAGCTGGTCGGGGAGCTTAAGGAGCTGGGGGCATCCCAGGTGAGGATGAGTGAACAGGGGTATGTATATGCATGTATTCCGTCCAATCTGGAGGAGGGAAAGACATCTCCGGCCCTGGGCTTTATCGCCCATATGGACACGGCTCCCTCCTTTTCCGGAAAGGATGTAAAGCCGCAGTTCATCCGGGACTACGACGGACAGGACATCTGCCTGAACAGGGAACAGGACATATGGATGAGGACAGCGGATTTTCCTGTTTTAAAGGAATATGAGGGCAAGACCCTGATTACCACGGATGGGACCACTCTGCTGGGAGCGGATGATAAGGCAGGTATCGCTGAAATCATGACCATGGCAGCTTATTTTCTCAGGCATCCGGAAGTAAAGCACGGGACGATCTGTATCGGCTTCACGCCGGACGAGGAGGTGGGCCGGGGAGCCGACGGCTTTGATGTGGAAGGCTTTGGGGCTGATGTGGCTTACACTGTGGACGGCGGAGCGCTGGGAGAGCTGGAGTACGAAAACTTTAATGCTGCGTCCGGCAGGGTGACGGTCCATGGTGCCAATATCCATCCGGGCACGGCCAAGGGGCGTATGAGAAATGCCCTTCTCATGGCAATGGAATTCCAGTCGCTGCTTCCGGCAGATGAGAATCCTATGTATACGGAAGGGTATGAGGGCTTTTACCATCTGGACAGGATGACCGGCTGTGTGGAGGAGACCAGGATGGATTATATCATCAGGGACCATGACAGGGTGAAGTTTGAGCACAAGAAGGAACTGTTTGCCCAGGCAGCCGGATTCCTGAACCGGAAATATGGTTCCGGAACCGTGGAGGCTGTGGTAAAGGACTCCTATTATAACATGAAAGAGAAGATTGAGCCCCACATGGACCTGATTGATAAGGCCAGGGCATCCATGGAGAAGCTGGGTATCCGGCCAATCGTGGTACCGATCCGGGGAGGCACGGACGGCGCCAGACTGTCATATATGGGGCTGCCCTGTCCGAACCTGTGTACAGGAGGACATAATTTCCATGGAAAGTATGAATTCATTCCGGTACAGTCCATGGAGAAGATAACAGAACTCCTTATAGAGATTTCCAGGTCTTTTGCGGAAACAATTACCGAAGACGCAGCAGGTCCCTGTCTTTCGGATGCACCAGCACTTTAATCTGTGTGATGCCGGCGGACCTATAGGAATGAAGCTGCCGTGCCTTTAGATCCTTTAAAAACAGGTCTTTGTTTCTCATAAAAAGTTCAAAGTCATCAAATATATGATTCAGGCAGACGGTTTATCCGGATAATATCCGGACCCATGAACATCATGAGGGTCTGGCAGGAGCTTTTGCCGGTCCTGGCTGGGGGCGGCGTGAAACAGCTGCTTATGGCTGCGTGCCAGGCCGCCCTTGGATTCCACATCCTGCTTTAGCAGGGCCACATAGCCGTCCACGGTTCCTGCCGGCTCATACCCATGTTCCTGGCAGTCGGCCAAAATCTGTTCCAGGTCCTTTTCATAACCCTTTCTCAGGTCCACCACCATATAGTCAGCCGGATGACTGCTTGTGAGCAGGTAGACTTCATCCCGCATGGAAAGCTGGGGAAGGAAGAAGGTGGAGGACTTTACAGAGGCATCCTGGGGAATCTGATCCAGAATGCTCCTGGCCTGGGCGGCCTCCTCGTGATGGCGCTGAAACAGGCTGGCATAATTTGACTTGCTGTACATCACGCCTCCTATGAGGACGAGGCCGCATAGCAGGCCGCAGGCGCAGGCGGAGCCCGGAAGCCGGCCGTCATATCCTGTACGGTTTTTGCGCCTGTGGCCGAAGGTATGCTTCATATCCCGGAAATTCACCAATGCCAGATAAATGAGCAGGGCTCCGGAACCGTAGGTATACTGAAAGTAGATGGAGTGCTGGTATTTATAATTGGACATCAGGTTGATGAGTACAAAGGGGATGAGCAGGGTCCATTTCTGCCAGTCTTTTGTCATGAGTGGAAGGAAACCCAGCGGAAGGAGCATTTCAAGGAAAAACAGGATTTTGTCCTTCACCGCAATCTGGGACAGCACATAGGCCGGATTGACCAGGATGGTCTTAAACATGCTGACTAAGCCAAGGCGCTTGTCCGATATGAAATTGTCAAACCTGTTAATCATGGCTCCCTCCCCAAAACGGTTGATATACCAGATAGCAATACAGAAATATGCGCATGACGCCAGAAAGACAACGGCTCCCAGGCGGTACTGTTTTTTCCACAGGAACAGGTAAAGTCCGATACAGGCCGCATAGACAGGCGCGTCCTCCTTCACCATAAGGAGAAGGGCGGCAGAGGCCAGCATGGATTTAAAATGACCTGTTTCCAGAAAGTACATGCACCAGAGAATGATGACGGCCAGGAATTTGTTTTCGTGGAAATCATAAAAACATCCGCCCATAAAAGCCGGATAAAGGCAGTACATAAGACCGAAACACAAGGTTTGCGGGCGGGTGAATCCAAATGCCCTGGTCAAAAGACATAAGGGAACCATTCCGCTTATGACAACGAGGGACTGGAGCACCAACAGGGTTTCCGGCCGGGGGACTAATTTGTAAAAGGGCAGCAGTACGTAAAAGACAGGTGAGAGATGGACCGCAAAATGGGATAAAAGCCCGTCGCGCTCACAGGTGGTCAGAGGAGACAGGCATTTATCCATATAGTAATACATCTGTGAAAAAATTCCGAAATCATAAGCCGGCGCGTAATTCAGCCGGTACCGCAGCACTGTCATGACGGCGGTGAACGAAAACCAGACAGCCGCCGCGATGGTGAGGATTATCAGCAGTCTTTTTCCGGTCAGCCATTGTTCCATGGTTTTTATCATAGTATGAACGTTTCCTTTATCATCAGGGTGGCAATATACATGAGCACGCTGGGAATCAGGGAAAAATGAATCCGGGAGCGGGCAGAGGGAAGTACATAGGGAATAACCATGCAGAGAAAGATTCCAAGCCAGATGCCCAAGAAGCTTTCCAGTGAAATCTGTCTCACAAAGTCCAGTGTCACAAAGGGAACATGACTGGCCAAAAGGAACATGGTATTTGTCAGCAGCCAGCTGGCAATGGTCAGTTTTCCAAGGCCGCAGCAGAATGGAGACAGCCGGAAATCGTGTTTCATCGTTTGAATCATAGGGTTCTCCTCCTTTAAACTGTATAGTAAGCATACGATTGGAAAATGTAAAGATGCTGGAAGCAACTGTAAGAAAAATTAGAAAAACCTTAATAAAATCCGCCGTCTCCGGGAGGTAAGATATATGTGGGAAAAAGAAAACAAGGTGAGGCAATATATACTCCCTATTGGATATACAGTGGTGATGACCCTGTGTGTACCTTTTCATATGATGCTGTTGGAGTGCGCTTTATTGGCAGGCAGCGGTAACGCGGAAAGCAGCTCCTGGCTGGTCATGGTACCGGGCGCATTTTACGGTGTGCAGGTAATTCGCCTCAGCTATGGAGAGAAAAAAATGGGGATGGGGGCGCCGGGGCAGGGCTGATTTGGATCATTGCAGGCGCGGTAAACTGACTGGCATGTCGTTATTTTTGCGGGTTTCTGACCGGAAGGAGAGAAAATGAGAAAAAGGACCAGTATCATCCAAGACAAAAGAAGCACAAGCAGATGCATGCAGCGCGCTTGCCGCATGCGCGGCCCCTGCGGGCAGCGGATGCCAGGCTGTTGCAGGAGGACCAGACCCATTTGTGACCCGCCGGGAAGAGCATATAGAGAGGATGGTACGCTCTATGAAATGGGGCTCAGGTCCACCAGCACCAATTCCGGAGGATTATAAATACGGGGAAGCCTGTTGATGCACAGTCCCCGGCTGACAATCAGGGAGGTGGTTCCCAGGGCATACTGTCCCCCTGCGTACCGGGGAAAGAAGCCCTGGTGAGGCGCCAGAAGCCCGCCAGAGCAGCCGGGCATACGGACCTGCCCTCCATGGGCATGGCCGGCCACAATCAGATCAAATCCGCTGTCCCTGTAATATTTGGTGAGCTCCGGCCGATGTGACAGCAGGATGGAGTAGACGGCGGGGGAGGTGCGGGAACAGCAGCGCCAGAACTGTTCCTTCCATCTGGAATCCAGTTTAATGGAGTGGTGGGAGTCTGTAAAGGCATGGGGGTCATCCACCCCGCCTATGATCAGGGGCTGCCCCTTGATTGTTGTACGGATGGTCTGGCCCCCAAGGACAGTAACCCCATATCCGGTGAACATTTTCTTGATGTCGGGTATCTGGTGAATCCAATGCTCATGGTTTCCCGTAACATAATAACAGGGGTATTGTCCCTTCAGGCCCTCTAAAAGCAGTAAAGTCCCCTTATGTGGGACTTTGTGGTCGGCAATATCGCCTGCCATGAGAACCAGGTCGGCCCTGTGACTTTGCAGGGCCTTAAGAATCGGCTCCTGTGCGCTGCCGTATATGGTGCTGTGCAGGTCTGTAATCAGCGCTGCCCGCAGGCGTTTTGTAAGCTTTTTTGAGTATTCCGTATAACGGTGTACTGTAAGACCGCAGTAAAATGGGTTTACAGCATGTGTTTTTTTCTGCATATCAGGCTCCTGTTTACTCATTATCGGACATCTCATAGGGCAGCAGCTCTGCCAGATAGTGTTTTTTTCTCAGGGCTTCCTCTATCTCATCCAGTATCTCCTCCTGCTCGGCGCAGACATGGTGGAAGTGGTAGCCGGAGGTGACATTCATGAGAGGGGTGGATTTTCCGGTCTGTATATTGTTCATGAACAACTGCACGTCGCGGCGGTTCTTGATATTTAAGGGGGCTGACATTTTCCCGTATACCCGGTGATTGACCATGACATCCGCCACGGTTCCGCCCAGGTCCACGATGGTGACCAGTTCATCCTCGGTCTGCTCATTGGTGTGGCAGACCTTGAAGAGACGGGATGCGTGTTTGGATTCATTGAGGACATACCCGCGGGCGGTGGAGAGAATGGGATAGCCCATGGTGCGCAGGAGAGCAATATCCTGGACCACCACCTGGCGGCTGACGCCGGTTGCCCTGCCAAGGGCTCCTCCGGATAAAGGGGCGGAAGCCTGCCTCATCATATCCAGAAGCTTTCTGCGTCTCTGCGTTCCGTTCATTGCACATTCCATTTCTCATTCCCTCCTGCAAAACATAGTTACGGTTTAATCCGTCAACACCTTCAGGTGCTTCAGGCTGATATCCAGAATCGGGGCAGAGTGGGTCAGTGCGCCGCTGGATACATAATCCACACCCAGCTCTGCAATGGTCCGGATGTTTTCTTTTGTCATGTTGCCGGAACACTCGGTCTCGGCCCGGCCGTCAATATAGCGTATGGCTTCAGCCATCTGCTCCGGCGTCATGTTGTCCAGCATGATGATGTCGGCGCCGGCGTCCACTGCCTCCTTCACCATATCCAGGTTCTCTGTCTCAACTTCAATCCTGCGGACAAAGGGAGCGTATGCCTTTGCAGCGGTCACCGCCTCCCTGACGCCTCCGGCTGCATCGATGTGGTTATCCTTTAAGAGCACGCCGTCGGACAGGTTATAGCGGTGATTCTGCCCGCCTCCAATCCGCACCGCATATTTTTCAAAAATACGCATGCAGGGAGTGGTTTTCCGGGTGTCCAGAAGTCTTGTCCCGGTACCCTCAAGCATCCCCGCAACGGTATGTGTATAAGTGGCAATGCCGCTTAACCGCTGCAGATAATTCAGGGCCGTCCGTTCGCCGGACAGGAGGACGCGCACATCCCCTGTGACCGCAGCCAGATGCTGGCCTTTCTTTACTTCCTCCCCGTCCCTGACATCAAAGACAACCCTGGTTTCCGGGTCCAGAAGGGTAAATACGCGCTCAAAAATCTGTAATCCGGCAATGATGCCGTCCTCCCTGCAGATAAGCTGTACCTCGCCTTTTTTGTATTCGGGCATGACTGAGTTGGTGGACACGTCCTCACTGCTGATGTCCTCCTCCAGGGCAAGACGTATGTATTTGTCAGCAACAAGCTGCATGGTAATTGGATTCATAATTAATTCTCCCTTTCTGGCTGTTCTCTATTCTTTTTGCGGCTTTCCCGGCAAACACCAGGCTCTCCAGCAGGCTGTTGCTGGCCAGGCGGTTCTTTCCGTGAACCCCGTTGCAGCTGGTTTCACCCACTGCGTACAGATGCTCCATGGTGGTTCTGGAATCCAGGTCCACCCACACGCCGCCCATAAAATAATGCTGGGCAGGCACCACCGGGATGGGCTCCCTTGTGATGTCATAACCTTCCTCAAGGCAGGTTTCATATATATGTGGAAAATGTTCCCGTATGGTTTCACGGGGCATGGGCGCAAAGGACAGCCAAACATGCCTGCTTCCCTCTTTTTCCATCTCAGCTTCAATGGCCTGGGATACCGCGTCCCTGGGCAGCAGCTCATTGACAAAGCGTTCTCCTTTGCCGTTAAGGAGCACAGCTCCTTCGCCCCGGGCTGATTCCGAGATGAGAAAGGACCTGCCGGGCTTTTCCGTGTAAAGGCTGGTGGGATGTATCTGGACGTAATCCAGGTGCTCCAGTTTTACGCCATGCTTGCGGGCAACGGTCAGCGCGTCACCTGTAAGACAGGGAAAATTAGTGGAATGCTGGTAGAGTCCTCCGATGCCCCCGGTGGCCATGACCGTGTCCCGGGCGTGTATGGAGAGGGTACTGCCGTCCCCTGTCCTGGCCAGGATGCCGGCGCAGGCTCCGTTTGCGGTCAGAATATCCGTCATAACAGTGTATTCCATGATATTCACATTGGGGAGCGCGGCTGTTTGTTCCTGGAGAACCGTGGTGATGGCTTTACCGGTGATGTCCTCATGAAAACAGATTCTGGGCCTGGAATGGGCGCCTTCCTTCGTATATTTTAAACTACCATCCGGGTTCTTGTCAAACCCTACTCCTAGCTCCAGAAGATGCCGGATGATGCCGGGGCTGGTGCGTATCATCAAATCCACGCTCTCCTTCCGGTTTTCATAATGACCGGCCCTCATGGTGTCCTCAAAGTATGACTCATAGTCGTCCTCGCCCCGGAGCACGCAGATGCCCCCCTGGGCCAGCATGGAATCACAGGTGTCCATATCCTCCTTGCATATCATCAGAACATGCAGGTCCTTTGGCAGATTCAGGGCAGTGTAAAGCCCTGCCGCCCCGCACCCCGCGATCACCACATCACAGTATATATGTTTTGTCATTTCCTAATGCCTCCTTATGAAATCGACTGTCTGAAATCGACCGCCTGAAATCTGCTTTCAGGCGGCTACCGGGCCAGATTAAGCATTTGCTCCAGAGCCCTGCCGGCCGACGGGACATAGGCTTTGGGTACGGATGCCTGATTCTGTCCTGTGCGCAGGACATGGATGATTTTGTCCAGTGTTATCTTTTTCATATCCCGGCAAATTGGTTCTGTATCAGGAAAATAAAAGTGTTTGCCCGGATTCTGCCGTTCCAGTTCATGGCGCACGCCGTTTTCCGTGCAGATGATGAATTCCCGGGAAGTGCTGCCGGCGGCGAATTTGAGAATTCCGGTGGTGGAACCGATATAATCAGCCAGCTCAAGTACCTGGGCATTGCATTCCGGGTGAGCCAGTACCTGGGCGTTTGGATGGATTTCCTTTAAGGCGGATACCTCCTTGGGAGACATCTGGTCGTGGACAGGGCAGCAGCCGTTTACCGGCATCACATGCTTTTCAGGCACCTGGCTGGCCACGTACCGTCCCAGGTTCTTATCCGGTATGAAAAGGATGTCCCGGTTTGGCAGGTTTCTTACAATCTGGACCGCATTGGCAGATGTGACGCACACATCGGACCAGGACTTGATTTCGGCAGTGGAATTGATGTAACAGACCACTGCAAGGTCAGGATATTCCCTTCTGTATTGTTCCACTTCCTCCTTTGTTACCATGTGGGCCATGGGACAGTCTGCCTGTGCGTCGGGCATCAGGACCACCTTGTCCGGACTCAGGAGCTTTCCGCTTTCTCCCATGAAGGAGACACCGCAGAACACCATGGTTCTGCGGTCAAGGCCGGCCGCAATCTTGCTCAAATAGAAAGAATCTCCTATGTAATCCGCCACTTCCTGTACCTGGGGATCCACATAGTAATGGGCCAGGATGACCGCGTCCTGCTTTGCTTTTAACTGCTCTATTTCTTCCTGCTTTGTCATAATTTCCCCTGTTCTGCCGGCAGAGTGACACCGGCTTTTCATTTGGCTTTCTGTTTATGTCTGCAACAGTATAGCACATATATTTACATATGACAAGACACATTGGGCGTTAAATTTATCCCGGAATAAAGCGGTCCGAGTAATTGTAAGGATTATTAAAGAAAAGTTCAGCACTGAAAAAAGATGATATGGTAAAATTAGGATAGGAATTATGCCGGACGTTTTCTGACGCGGCGCAGCGTTCTAAACGAGGAGGATTAATATGAAAAAAATCCACGGAATATCAGCTTACAGAAAAAAACTCTGCATAATACGAATTCACAGGATAACAGTCCTGGGACTTGCGGCATGTCTTTTGTTCATGGCTGTAGGTCTGGCGGCCTGCCAATCAGCGGCCAGCGGGACCGGGGAACAGAAGGAGAGCAGCGCGGATGTCCGGGGACAGGGCGGCACAGGACAGAAGGACAGGGAGAATGGTGCCCCGGAAGGAGAGAACGTCCAGGAAGCAGAGGCGTCTCAAAGGCAGAGGGACGCGCCGGGAACACCGGCTATGGGAGATGGACAGGAGGCGGCTAAGGCGGAGAAGGGGGCAGACGGTCCGGGGACAGTGGACCGGTGGCAGATGGTTCCCGAATACGGCATATGTAAAAAGGGGGAACCGGCCCTGTATGTATTGGACATGGACGCAAGCCAGATGAAAACAGATGCGGATGGAGTCAGCGCCAGGCTTCTTTCGGCGGTGTATCAGGATAACGTGATCAGCGTCAGAGTGAAGCTGAGGGATGATACCGTGACCCTGATACCGGATGAGAAGGTAAAGGAGATTTTGAAACAGGAGGAGGAAAAACAGAAAAAACAGGAACAGGGGATTTACACAATTTGGGATGACAGCTATTTCTGTATTGACAGTGATAAAAACATTTACGGCCACAGTGCGTTTCGGGACAGAATGCGGGCGGAAAAGAAAGCGCAGAAGGAGGAAGGCGCAAGGACGGTCACCTTTGACCGTATTAACGGCAAGGGAATGACCGGACTGGGCTTTGCCCAGCAGCAAAACAGCATCTCTTACAAAGATAATGGAAAGGGCGGCTACTACATATCCGAAGTGTCGGAGAAAACCATAGGAAAGGGCCGGTTTACATTGGAAGAGCCGGAGGGTGTCTATGAACTCTGGCTGGACGGTTTTAAAGAACCTATGAAAATCGTTTTTAAGAAGGCGCCTGCCTATGATTCGCTGGAGGATATAAAGGGAATGGTGGACCACGAAGGATTTTACGGGATGGCAGAGGGGAGAGTGGAGGAGGACGGTCTCAGGCTTACCACCTATACCTACTCACAGGATGGATACAGGATCGGATTCAGCCGCGGAAAACTGATGGCTACGCTGTCAGATGGAAGGACCACCGAACTGGTGCCTGTGCTGGGGGAACAGCTGACTACATCATTGGACCAGCTGTCCGGCATTCGGCCCAGAAGCATTCAGGAGACACTGTACAGGATACCAGAGGGAGCTGTGGTTACGGAAGCGTCCCTGCATGCGGAGAAACCCATCGTCATATCGCCGGAGCAGGGAACAGTGCTGGAGATACCTGTTTCCGGGGAGCGGCAGCCTCTGGATATGGTGGTGGAATTCAGGGACTGCAGGATATATCTGAACGGAGTCAGTCCCATGGATGAACTTTATCAATATGGCACGGATGAAAACGGAAACCCTCTTACCAAGCATATGGCATACATCGATGCCAGGGCAGAGATGAGGGACGCGGATAAGAACCTGTACTACGTAAATGCGGTGCAGCCGGAGAAAGGCCGGGAGGGCAGTTCCAAAGACCCCTTAAAAACCGTATACGCAATGGCGGATATGGCAGGGGCAGACAAATATAATGCGGGTGAGCTGGCCGGATTCAAGGCAGTATACCAGGAGGGGGAATCTGTAATCCGGCTGCAGCTTCAAAGACCCTCCTATGGATGGAACCAGGAATTTGTACTGCCGGTACAGATGTGACCGGCTGACCGGACTGAGAATGCGTCTGCTGCTTTGCCGGACTGTTCCAGTGTGTAAAAACAGGGGAAGGGCGGAAGATAGACAGGACCCTGGACCTGAACATCCTGGGAGCCGGAGCAACCCAGGGAGACTATCCGGGTTTTCTTCTTTTTTCTTAATTATCCGGCTGCGCTATTGTTTTTGCCTGCCGCATGTGCAATAATTTACTGATGGATTCAGCGCAGGTATGTCTGGACCGGTATCATCATGGATATTTGAAAGGAATTTAAAATGAGAAGCAGAAGAAAACGAAGAAGATCAAGGGCGGTTATTATCATTCCCCTGGTTTTGGTGTGTATTGGGGCCGCTGCTGCGGGCATGGCATTTTTATGGTTTGCAAAGGGGCAGGCCGGTGTACGGCGGGCCACGCCGGATGAACGGTTCATGGAGTATATAGGATACCTGACTGAGGGAAATTACGAGGCCATGTACCGGATGCTGGATTCCGGAAGCCGTATGGACATCAGCCAGGAGGATTTTATCACCAGAAATAAGAATATATACGAGGGCATCGGCGCTTCCTCCATCCGGGTGGATATTACCGGAGTGGAGGAGAAGGAGGACCAGGGGATTCAGACGGTCAGCTATGAGACCAGCATGGAGAGCTCCGCAGGCCCCATCCATTTTTTGAACCGGGTGGATTTTAAGCTGGAGGCATCCTCTGAGGCAGCCGGGACAGAAGGCTATGAGAGTGAAGAGGCCGGAAAGAAAAAGAATGGAAAGAAAGACGAAGAATACAGGCTGATCTGGAACGACCGCGTCATATTTCCCAACCTGAGCTGGAACGACAAGGTAAGGGTCACCACGGATAAGGCCGTAAGGGGAAGCGTCCTGGACCGAAACGGTATTATGCTGGCCGGAAAGGGCAGCGCATCCATGGTGGGGCTTGTGCCGGGAAAGATGAGCCGGGAGGCGGATAAATATTCAGAGGACGACTTAAACCGGCTTTCAGAGCTTTTAGGCGTTTCTGCTGACAGCATCCGCAAAAAGCTGTCGGCCGGCTGGGTTAAGGATGATTCCCTTGTTCCCATTAAGACGCTAAAGAAGGTGGATGAGCTCAATCTCCAGTCCCAACTTCCGGAGGATGAGAATGTACAGAACAGGGCGCTTCAGGACGAACTTCTGACCATTCCGGGCGTCATGATCACAGATACGCCTGTCAGGTATTATCCCCTGGGCGAGAAAGCGGCCCATCTGGTGGGCTATGTACAGAATGTGACGGCAGAGGATCTTGAGGAGCACAAGGGGGAAGGATATCTGTCAGACAGCGTCATAGGCAGGAGCGGCATGGAAGGTCTGTTTGAGAAGGAGTTAAAGGGACAGAATGGCCGCATTATATCCATTGTCACGTCCCAGGGAGAAGAAAAGCAGGTTTTGGCAGCCATTCCCAGAATTGACGGCCAGGATATTACCCTCACCATAGACAGCAGCCTGCAGGAGATGGTGTATGATGCATTTGAGGACAGCAAAAGCTGTACAGTGGCCATGAATCCCTACACAGGAGAGGTTCTGGCTCTGGTGAACACCCCCAGCTATGATGACAATGACTTCATCCTGGGCATGTCGGAGGAAACCTGGGCCGGGCTGAATGAGGATGAGAGAAAGCCCATGCTAAACCGTTTCAGGCAGCGCTTTGCCCCCGGCTCCTCCTTTAAGCCCATCACAGGCGTCATCGGCCTTACCACAGGCGCCCTTACGCCGGATGAGAATTTCGGGGAGGACGCGGCAGGACTAAGCTGGCAGAAGGATGCGGGCTGGGGCGGATATTACGTTACCACCCTTCACGGCTACAGCCCGGTCAACCTTAAAAATGCCTATATTTACTCGGATAACATATACTTTGCAAGGGCAGCCCTGAAAATCGGCAAAGACGATTTTATGGCAGGGCTGGACCGGCTGGGATTTAACCAGAAGCTTCCCTTTGAAATCTCGGTGGCGGAATCCCAGTACTCCAATACGGACCAGATTGAAACGGAAATCCAGCTGGCGGACAGCGGATACGGTCAGGGCCAGGTGCTGGTAAATCCCGTCCATCTGGCATCCCTTTATACCATGTACCCCAACCGTGGAAAGGTCCTGAAGCCCTATCTTGTATACAAGGATACACCGGAGCCGGAGGTCTGGATTGAGGATGCCTGCACACCGGAAACAGCAGAGATCGTGGAGGACGGAATGAAGGCTGTAATCAGTTCGGAACACGGCACAGGACACGCTGCCATGCGTTCAGACATCACCCTGGCCGGAAAGACAGGAACAGCTGAGATAAAAGCATCCAAGGAAGATACAAGCGGCACGGAACTGGGATGGTTTGCCGTGTACACGGCTGATGCGGATATGCAGAAGCCGGTTCTTATGGTCAGTATGGTGGAGGATGTGAAAAACGCCGGAGGAAGCGGTCTGGTGGTCAGAAAGTCCAGGGATGTGCTGGGAGCCTATATACCGTCAGGACAGTAGGACAATCCGGAGATATAAACATATACTATTAGTGAGGAGGTAATAAACGGAAACTGTGTATGGGGGGATTGGAGGGGAAATCAATGCCTATGGATTCATTTTCATCAGAGGGGATTTTACGGAGGCTCATCAGGCTTCCCTATCTCCCGCTGTATGTCGGTGTACTGAATGCGGCGGTGGAACTGGATGTCTTTTCGGGCCTTACCCAGCGTAAGAGCGTCAGGGATCTTTCAGAGGAGAGAGGGTGGAATGAAGATAACACGCGGTATTTCCTGGACGCCCTTTACTGTCTGGGATTTATCTGGAAAAGGGATGGGATGTACTGTAACTGCAGGGAAACGGACCGCTACCTTGTAAAAGGCAGGCCGGAATACATCGGCGGCCATCTGGCCTTCAACTGCGCAGAGGAATGCATGGGATGCAGGGATATTAAGAGGCTGGTTGAAGACGGCCCCGGCGGGGGCCATGGACTGGGAGGGCAGCTGACCTTTGAGCAGTACGTACAGAACATGCGGGAGTCCCAAATGGGCTTCCGCCAGACTGAGATACAGAGAATGGTAAGAGAACTTCCGGAATATCCGGTAATCAGGAAAATTCTGGATTTAGGCTGCGCAACGGGGCTGCTGGGCCTGGGAGTGATTGGGGAACGGAAGGATATATCCGGGATTCTCTATGACCGCCCTGCTATGGAACCGGCAATCCGGGAGTCCATCCGTCTCACCGGCCTGGAAGGGCGGGCGGTTCCTATGACAGGGGATTACCTGGCGGATGATATAGGGGAGGGCTATGACCTGATTATGGCCATAGCCACCTTAAGCTTCGTGGAACAGGAGCTGGCCAGCCTTATGAAGAAGCTTTATAAGGCCATGAATCCGGGCGGCGTGCTGCTTTGCTATTCAGAGGGAATCGAACGGGATGGCTCGGGCCCGTGGGACATGATGCTGGGCTGGCTTCCGTACAACATGCAGGGCTATGACCTTGGATTGAAAAAGAATGAAATAGCAGAGGCTGCCATGGCAGCCGGCTTCAGGAGCGCTGAGAAACGGACCGGGATCTATTCCACGGGCAATGTGGATGTGGATATATTCAGAAAATAACTTGGTAAAAAGCCGTAGCCCGGACAGCGAAGCAGGGAGGTCTCGCTTGGCAATGGGTTTATGATATGGTAAAATAAAAAAGCTGTGTATCATTTGAAAAGAGGGAAAAACTATAAAGGAGAAACAAACAAATGAAACCGAATGAAACTACAGGAAAACAGGAAATCATGTACCGTCTTAAGAACGCAGGGGAGCTTTACGTTCTGCTTTCCATGTGTACGGGAGAGCCCTATGTGGTCTGCGACCAGGAAACCTATGATGACGAAATCATTGTTTTCTTTGACGGTCAGGCAGCCATAAAGGAGTCAAAAGAACAGACCGAGGCAGGAATACCTGTCAGGCCCATGAAGCTGGAGAACAGGCAGTTCCTGATGTTCTACACCAGCCTTTATACTCTTGGGGTCAATGCGCTGCTGGTAAAAGACGGCGGGAGAGACTGCCTGATTCAGCTGCAGGACTTTGTGAAGCGCAATAATCAGCAGGGACAGGAGTCGGGGGAGAAGATATGGGTGGAGAATCCGTCCCTTCATCTGACCATGCTGTATTACATGCAGGAACTGAGAAGGAAACCGGGGCAGGAGAACCTGCCGCAGATTAAGGAATGGCAGGATGAGATTTCCAATGATTTCGGCAAGGGCAGTTTCATTGTTCCTGTGGAGAAGGAGGGTAAGGGGCTGGCAGCTGTAAAGGTGAACGAACAGTTATTCCAGGCCATCTTTACAGACATATTAGAGTTCCAGAGGTTTAACCGGGAGGGAAAGCTGCGCCCCCTTGTGGTGACGGCTGACAAGATACCACAAATCATGACAGAAGAGGCAAAGGGCGTGATCCTCAATCCCATGGGAGTCAGGATGCCTCTGCAGATTAAGAGAACGGCCGGCCAGACGAAACAGAATGCTTAAAATGTGAGAAAAAGGCTGCGATGAGGCAAAACTCACCGCAGCTTGGCTACGTTTTAAGCTCAAGGGAAAGTTGGCCGAAATCATCGGGTTTGTCTTTTTGTTTGTCAAGTGACGTCACTTTTTTTGATATTTCGTTTTGGGTTTTGTTGTATTCTTCCTTGGCCCGTTTAAGGATGGCTGCCTGGCCTTCGCGGTATGTATTCTGGAACCAGTAAATGAGCAGGGATTCGTCTGAAGTCAGAAGCTTGGTGACAGATGCTCCTGCTTCATCCGGGCGAAGCGCAGCAGCAAGGGGCGTTTCCAACGGAATGTCGAAAATGGAATGGACGGAAGTGCCAAGTGCCTTTGAAATGGACTCCATGTGCACCATCTTATCCTTCTGGTTTTCCCCGTTTATAATTCTTTTCAAGGTGCTGGCAGGTATGTGTGTCTCCTTTGATAAGGTTGCCTGGGTCATACCCTTTAAATTCATAAGTGCAATCAGTTTCTCGTTTCTCACAGTAAGTCCCCATTTCCTGGTAATCCCATATTTTATCTATATCAAACTCCGATATGAACCATCAAATTCCTTTCATGGATAATTCTACCATATAAACTAAGATTCTTCAAGAAACGGCATTGATTTGAGGATATTTTTTCTCGTGATATTTTTTCTCATATTTCTTTTGAGAGATTTTGTGCGGCACTATTTTTTCTCACGTCATTTCGCGCGGTTGTGACGGCTGATATCTTTTTGATAGTGGTATCTGTTCCTATACGTTTATTGAGTTATTGTGACATATTCTTTCAATTTCTTTAAATCCATGGACAGCACTACTTAATTTGTTTACAATAAACAGGCTGGTCAAAGGCTGGCTGCATTTAAAATACACAGGAGACCAGAATTTATGTCAAAGGATACCAAAATGAAGAAACGAATCAGTAAGACCAGACAGGCAAAGATGCGGGAGAAGGAATTAAAGTCTACCCTGAAGTTTGGTGTGAAGCTGGTTTTGATTCTGGCAGTTGTGATTGGGTGTGCACAGCTGTTTTTTTATGGAAAGAATGTGGTGGCGGGCAGGAGCAATGGTCCCGCTGTCCGGATAGCAGCAAAAAACAGCGAAGCAAGGGATAATCAGTCGGATTCAATCAAAACAGGAGAACAGGGAAATGTCTTGGGGCCGTCTCTGTCTGATTCTGAAAAAGGCCGGCAGCAGACACCGGAGACCATTGCGCCTTTTGCAGAATCCAGTGATGGGCCGGGAAACGTGGTGCAGGCCGCCCCGCCCTCCGGTGATGCGTCCTTAGACCCGGCAGGCGGCAAAAATGAGCTGTTCCCTGTTTCCGGGCCTGCTGACGCCTCTAAGCCCATGATAGCATTTACCTTTGACGACGGCCCTTATTACAGCGTGGATATAAGAATCCTGGACACACTTCAGGCTTACGGGGGCAGGGCTACCTTTTTTATAGTAGGAAGCCGCGTCGATGACTACAAGGATACCCTTAAGAGAATCCGGGATTCCGGGTCCGAGATAGGAAACCATACATTCAACCATAAGAATCTGGAAAAGATTTCTCCGGAAGAAGTGGCTTCTCAGATTGAGATGACCAACGATGCGGTGGAGGCTGTAACAGGTTTTCGGCCAAAACTGGTGCGTGTGCCCTATGGCGCCTTTAAGAGCCAGGTGCCTGGTCTGGTATCCTACCCCATGATTCAGTGGAATATCGATACCCAGGACTGGTCCAGTAAAGACAAGGATGCCATTGCCGCATCTGTGCTCTCTCAGGCAAGGGATGGAAGTATTGTGCTGATGCACGACCTTTATCCAGCCACGGCCGAGGCCTTTGAGACGGTCATCCCCCTGCTGGCTGCCCAGGGATACCAGTTTGTTACGGTCAGCGAGATGTATGCGGCCAAAGGGGTGCCGTTGGAGGCAGGGCAGGTTTATTTTAGTATCCCTAATTAACAGGGCAGGCAAATATATTTCAGTTATCTGGCAATCTGCTTCATACAAATCCAGTAATTCCTCTCAGCGATTGTCTTTGACAACTGGATTTTTACAGTACAGTATGCCCTGCCCATGAGCCAGTCCGGCCCGACGATGCCGCGTTCAAAACAGCCTGCTGCCTCGGACAAAAGCGAGACGTCCGGTTTCGCCCGCCTGAATCGCTGCATGGCAGTTCGGACCTGCCTTTCGTAGGTAGGGTGTGAAAACGTATCATTTTCCCAATGGTAGGACAGCTCACAGACCGCGGATGTCTGGGATTCTACGGGAAAATAGGAGGCCTCCTCGGAGGACTCCGCAATATATAGATAGTATAGACTGGCAATCTCTTTCCCCTCGTGCCGCCGCAGGATACGGCCCAGGCGCTGAATCCGCTGCCGGTTGACCGACGCTGAGGACATGACGATTCCGACGCTGGCGGACGGCACATCAAAGCCCTCGTCCAGAGCGCGGCAGCTGATGAGAATACGCACTTCGCCGTCACGAAAACGTTCCAGAGCAAGCTTTCTTGCACTGGGATCCATAGCGGAATGGCAGCGCGCGGCCTGGTTGGGATAGAGACGGTCCAGCTTCTCATACAGGATATCGGCCTGCTTAATCCGCTCACCGAAAATAATAATCTTTGCGCTTTTATCTAAAAGTCCTATGAGCTTTATGACACACTGAAGACGGGACATGGCTTCGCTGGTAAGATTTTTGCGTTTGCGGGACGAATTTAAGTATGACCGGGCTAAATATGCGTAGTCCCCTTTTTCATTGGCAATCTGGCAGAGCCTGCGGAAAAAGGCGGAGCGGTTCAGCCCTTTTAAGCTTGGGTAATGGGAGATTAGCTTAAGGAACATTTTCCTCATATTGCCGCTCAGCTCCTCATACTCCGCTTTTTCCTGAGGGGTAAAAGAAAGCGCGATATGAAAGGCGGCGTAAGGGCAAAGCGTCTCATCTTCTTCTGCCTCTTTAAGTCCATACCGGAAGATCTCCGGGCCCAGGGCGGGAATGAGAACGGACGCGTTTTCTGGCCGGTTTAGCCCGGGCGTGGCAGACAGCCCCAGGGATGCATACTGCTCAGGGCAATTTTTAGTAAAGGGAAGGAAGTCAAATATCTTTCGATTTTCGTCTCCGGTATAGCGGTGGCATTCATCTGCGATTAAAAAAACCGTGAATCCCTCTTCAAGATCCCTGACAATATGGCGGGCAAGAGAATAACGGGCGGAATTGATTACGTAAATCATAAACAGACGGTCCGGTGTGTCTCTTTGGCCGCTGTAATAGAAACCAATGTCCCGGCGGGATACGGTCCCGTCAAAAAAATTCCGTATGGCAGCACCCCACTGCGCCAGCAAAGATGCAGTGGGAACCACTATTTTAATCCTGAGATCAGACACGGCTGTCCGCTCTCTAAGCAGCTCTCCGGCGGCTAAGGCCAGATACGTCTTTCCCGCTCCTGTAACAACATTGACGATTCCATGGCAGTGCTTTTTCTTCCATTCTTTTAAGCACTTCTCCTGCCAGAGATATAACTGATATTCCATAAAAGCCTCCTGTAGGGCGGCTGCCGCTTTTGTTATTATGGCCGCATTATAAGTGCCTATAGTATACCATATCCAACCACAGCGGACATCACATTTCACATATAATATTGTAAAATTCGCATTTTTCTAGTATACTGGACTGAGAAAAACAACAGTCACACAGACGGTAAGGAAGGGACATATGAATTACGAAGAATTATACAGCGAATATCAGGTTTTAGAGAAAGAAATGAAGGACAAGATCAATGGGGTTCAGAAGCTTCATAAAATGATTGCCAAAGAAATGGAGAACGGGGATTTAAAGAGTTTTCGCCGCGACATCGCACTTCTGGAGTCAGCGGTGGCTGAGGAATCCCGCGTTTTGAGCGCTATGAAGGAACTGGAAGCAGGCTTTAACTCCCGGGAATATTTTGGGGATGGTGAATTTGCAGCCCAGATGCTGGAGGCCTGCGGGGAACTGGGCGTGGATGTGAAAGGCGAGTTCCCTGTCTATGAGATGTTTCCCTATAGGGTGAAAATCGACGCGGAGAACCAGGATCTCTATCTGGACCGGAAGAAGGTACAGTGTATGCGTCCTAAGAGCTTTGCCAGGCAGGTAAAGGCCGGACAGGACAAGCTGATGAAGGCGTCCTTTAACGCCCTTACATTTGCCAATGAACTGGCTGATGTCTATGACCTGGCGCTTCTGAAATTGAAAAGGCAGCCCGAAGCTGATATTTACCTGACTAATTTGTATAAATTCCTGGCGCCTATGGGAAGATTCCGCAGAGACTATGACCAGCAGAGCTATGCCTTTGATTTAGCCAGACTTTACGGCTCCGGAATTAAGGAAATTAAAGACGGGCGGAGAATCCAGTTCGGCCCCAGCCGTGAGGGAAATAAAGCAATCCGAATTTTGGACAGCCAGGGACGGGAAGAGTACCTGTCAACGATCCGCTTTTTCCGGTAAAAGACGTTTTATTTTCAATAAGGAGAAAACCGTATGACGGACGAATACAGAATGACCGGATTAGAACCGGAAACTCCGGCTGACCGGCTTGGGTTTGAAAAGAAACGATTATCCGCGGGAGAGGCGCCGGATGATACCGAACTTCTTCGCCAGCTGTCAGCAGGCATGAATTTCATTACCGATTTTTGGCAGAAGCACTATCTTGAAGAGTATATACGGGAAGGCGGAAGCAAAATCAAGTTCGTAACCGGCAGGCCCGGAAGCGGGAAAAGCCACCTGCTTAAATATACAGCCATGACAGCCAGGGAGAAAGGTTACGTGAGAGCGGGATTTTCCGCCCGTGATATCTGGATTCACGATTTTAAGGAGATTTACATTCAGGCGCTTTGCCAGACTGACATTCTGGACTGCTTAAGGCGCTGCGGCATACAGATTATTAAGAATCTGGGCTTTACCCCGGAGGAGATACCAAAAGGGCTGACCTTTATGGATTATTTGTCCCAGAACGATTTGGGGGACGCCATCACGCGCAGGGAGATCCGCCTTCAGCTTAAGTCCATGTTTTTGGAGAATCCATTGATCGATAATAATTTCGCGCTGGCCTGCAGTCTGCTGACCGGCGGGATTTTAGGCCATCCTTTTCTGGAAGACCAGAACCGGCAGATGCTGTTATCCTGGCTGGAGGGGGACAAAAGCTTAAAGCTTTCCTCCATACGGAGTCTCGGCCTTTCGCCTGTCCGCATTACAAAATACAACGCCAGGCACATGCTCCGGTCACTGGCCGAGGTAATCCGCATGGCGGGGTATTCAGGGCTGTTCATTACCGTGGATAATTTGGAGATTCTGTTGAGCCGTTCCAGCTTAGACCCTGTCCACTATACAAAGCTGAAACGGGAAGATACATATGAAAGCATCCGGCAGCTGATTGATGACATTGACAGCATGAAGAACATTATGTTTGTATTTGCCTTTGAACGGGAACTTCTGGATCATGACAGCGCCGGACTTAAATCTTATCAGGCGCTGTGGATGCGAATTCAGAATGAAGTGGTGGGCGAACATTTTAACCGATTTGCCGATATCGTGGATTTAGACCGCCTGGCGGCGGAGGTATATACGCCGCAGATCCTGATGGAGATGTCACGGAAGCTGGCCGACACCTACACGCGTCTTGGAGACACCGCCCGTCCCATCAGCCTGGAGACATGTAAGGACCTGATAAGTCGGGCTAAGAACGGAAGTGTTTCCCTGCCGAGGCTGGTGAACATGGCAACGCTGGGAGGTGAAGATAATGTTTGATTTTGAAGCGCGGCATGTAATAGAGGCTCTGCGTTCAGGAATTCCATCCCGGGCGGTGGGGCAGTATTTCTCAGAAGCACGGCCTGGAATTATGAAAGAGATATCCGGCCATTTAGATGAGACCTGTGAGACGGGAAAATCCAAGGGAATGATAATAGCGGGTAAATATGGGGAGGGAAAGACCCATCTTTTAAACACTGTTTTCAGCATGGCCCATTCCAACAATATGGTGGTATCGTACCTCTCTCTGAGCAAGGAAACGCCCTTTGACAAATTATACCTGGTCTATCAGAAGCTGGTAAACAATACCTTTCTTCCAAAGCGTGTGCAGCCCGGTTTTACACAGATTTTAGAGAAGATGACTCCGGGAAGTCCGGCTGCTAATGAGCTTTTGCTCTATGCGGCCAAACATTTGGAGACAGACAAACTTTATTATCTGCTGCGGGCCTATTTAAACACAGAAGATCTGGATGAGAAGTTCATGCTTCAGGCGGACCTGGAAGGTGATTTTATAGCAAACGTGCTGCTCAAGCAGATATACAGGCGTATTTATAATGAGCGGGTGAAATATAATGTTAATTTCAGCAAAACAAAGCACTGCAGAGACTATTTTTCCTTTTTAAGCCGTCTTTTCCGTCTGATGGGATATAATGGCTGGGTCATTCTGATTGATGAGACGGAGCTGATCGGCCGCTTAAGCAAGAAAGCCCGGCTGAACGCGTATCGGAATATGGCCCAGTTCCTGCTCCCTGATGGGCGGCTGGAAGGAATCTATACCCTGTTCGCACTTGGCGCTTCCTATACGGAGGACGTCATAGAGACGAAGCATGATTATGAGAACCTGGAAGAAATTTATTCTGAGCAGCAGGAACCGGTTCGGACTGTCTTAAATCTGATTACCAGGGCCCAGCAGCTGGCCCCTCTGACAGACAGTGAGATTCGGGAGGTCTTAAAAAAGATTCAGGTGTTCCACGGCCGGGCTTATGACTGGAATCCAAATATCTCCATGGGTACCATTCTGGCGGCCACTCAGTCAGGCGGTTATCTTCTGCGTACAAAGCTGCGCGCCGCCATTGAGCTGTTAGATCAGCTGTACCAGTACGGAGAGGCGGGAAACACACGGATCAATGAGCTGGGTCAGGAAACCTTTGAGGAAGATGTGCCGTCTCTGGAGGAGTTTGACAGCCATTAGTTCAGAATATCCTGATTGCAGATATGCAGAACGGATACCTGGAGTTAAGAATAAGCGGTTGCAGGCTGAAAAAGGCGGCAGCCGCTTATTTTATATGTGAAGAAAGCTCCTTCACAAGAAGGAGATTCCCTGGTGCTTTATTTTAAAATAATCCCCTTTGAGTTCTGCTGTTTCCGATAGGAGCTGGGCGACATCTTCATCAGCCGCTTAAAGGCCTTTGAGAAGATGGCGGGACGGAGGCAGTGATTGTCTTCTCTGAAGACGGATTAAACGGAATGAGCCAGACCTTCCACAAGCTGTACCGTCAAAGGCTGGCAAGGGGATACTGGAGAGATCGGGAGCGCCCGATTCTAATCAACAACTGGGAGGCAACTTATTTTGACTTCAACGAGGATTCCATCGTGGAAATTGCAAAGACGGCGAAGAAGGCCGGTATTGAGATGTTTGTACTGGATGACGGCTGGTATGGGACGAGGAATGACGACAGGCAGGGCCTGGGAGACTGGTCTGCCAATCTAAATAAGCTGGAGCACGGAATAGCAGGTTTATCCAGACGAATCGAGGAAGAGTGCCAGATGAAATTTGGTCTCTGGTTCGAGCCGGAGATGGTCAATGAGAACAGCAATCTGTTCCGCAGCCACCCAGATTACCGGATTGAAACACCGGGCCGCAGGGTTTCCCATGGAAGATACCAGTTTGTCCTTGATTTTACAAGAAAAGAGGTGGTGGACTGCATCTACAGCCAGATGGAGAACCTTTTGGTGAATTCCAGGGTATCCTATATCAAATGGGATATGAACCGGAGCATCACTGAGTGCTTCAGCAGCGGCTGGCCGGCAGAGCAGCAGGGGGAAATTTTCCACCGGTATATCCTGGGCGTGTATGATTTGTATGACAGGCTTACAAAACGGTTTCCTGAAATCTTATTTGAGTCCTGTGCCAGTGGCGGCGGGAGATTTGACCCAGGCATGCTTTACTATGCGCCGCAGACCTGGACGAGCGATAACAGCGATGCCGTGGAGCGTATCCGGATTCAGTACGGAACCAGCATGGTGTATCCCTTAAGCAGCATGGGTGCCCATGTGTCTGTCACTCCGAACCACCAGATGTTCAGAAACACACCGTTGGCAACCAGGGCAAATGTGGCATATTTTGGTGTCTTTGGCTACGAATTAGACAATAATAAGCAGTCTGAAGAGGAACAGGAAGAAATCAAACAGCAGATTTCATTTGTAAAGAAGTACAGAAAGCTGATTCACCAGGGGACGTTCTACCGCCTGCTCAGTCCCTTTGAAGGAAACATGGCAGCATGGATGGTTGTCTCTGATGATAGGAAAGACGCAGTCATGGGTTATTATAAAATTTTAAATGACGTGATTTGTCCCTACAGAAGGTTAAAGCTCCGCGGTCTGGACGCCGGCATGGATTATGTGATAGAGGGAAGAAACGGCTCCTATTCAGGAAAAGAACTGATGAATGCAGGGCTAATCACCACCGATGCGTCTGCTGGTCAGGTGCTGGACGGCGGCGAGACGTGTACGGATTTCTGGTCTAAGATTTATGTGCTGCATGGAACAAAGAGGGAAGAACAAGTATTATGAATGTAGAAAAAAAGAGACGTTTGGCAGCCAGGACAGAAATGATGCTTATCGGAAACCTTCTGATGGGAACGGCGGTGGGTTTCCTCAGAATGTCCAGGTTCGGTACGGATCCTTTTACGTGCATGAATCTTGGCGTTAGCGGTACCCTGCGGATTCAATTCGGAACCTATCAGCTATTAGTGAACGTTCTTCTCTTCCTGCTGGTCCTTGTGAAGGCAAAAGACTGCATCGGGGCTGGGACGATTGTCAATATGGCCGGGATTGGTTATATAGCGGACATCATAGTTGTGATGCTTACAAAAGCGGTAGGAGATGTCGCCCTCCTGCCCATGGCGGTTCGCGTCATGATGATGGCTGGGGCAGTGGTGCTTTGCTCCTTCGCAGCGGCTATGTATATGGAGGCCAACATGGGAATCGCTGTCTATGACGCGCTGGCCGTTATCATAGAGAGAAAAACCGGCGGGAAAATCCCCTTTAAAATTGCCAGAGTTGCCACAGACTTTGTCTGCGTCATTGTGGGCTTCGCTTTTGGAAGTATTGTAGGGGCTGCCACCGTGATTACTGCCGCTTTTATGGGGCCGCTAATCCAATGGTTCCAGAAGAATTGGATAAAAAAGGTGATAGAGAAAGTTTAGATACGTATCCTCAATTAATCCGGCTTCGGAGCAGGAAAACTGTTCCCGGGTCGGATTTTTTCATGATAGAGGTGAGTTTTCCCAGCCAGGGGACACCCTTACAAATGCAGGCGCAGAACCCTTCGATTTCCCCGAAGTAACCACAATCGATATTACACGGAACATACCGGTCTTATTCCCCAGCAGTTCCAGACCGAGCAGGATATAGTCCGCCAGTATATCATGTGGAAAATGTAAAATGATATGTCCGGCAAAAAATATAGAAATAATAAATGGATTTCCCAGCTTTCAACATCGTTGTCAACAATGCATGGCATGTATACAGTTATGTCCTCAAAATGCAATTAATTATAAGAATAAAACGCAAAAAAGGCAGCGTTACCACAATCCCAATATATCAATTCAGGATTTAATTCATTTACAAAATAATGATTAAAGAATATGAATCTTGTGTGTATATGAGAACGAAATAAATTTTATGTTTGAAGGTATTTGGTTTCATAAAATCAAAAGCAAAATCAAAAGCAAAAGACTATTGACTTTGACGTTACGTCATACCGTAGAATAAAGTTACCAACTATTGAAAGGAAGTACGAAACATGAGCATTATTAAAGTACAGCCGGTTCGTTCTGACGGGGTCTATAAAAAAATTATGGAGGCTCCGTTTTGCAAAAAGAACGATATTTACCGTTATGAAATGATGAAGCCTTTTGAAAAGAAATGGGCCTGCTACAATGTGCCAATGAAGGCTGTACAACCGAATGGCTATGATGTCATTATGGCAAGTGGTATGTTGGGCTTTCTTCTGCCAGAAAAAATTGACGAAAAATCGGCGGAAAGCATTATCCTGCTAAGAGACAACCAATTTTGGAACAACTGCCAAAAATCAATCGAGCGTTCTTTAAAGTGTTTTACTGATGCAGAAATTGAGTTGCCAATAAAAGAATATCTCTACACCATTTTGCTGGCTGATCCAGAAAACCCTTATTCGATTATGAATGACAATTACTGTGGTGATGGCGGTATTCCCGGATACATTTTTACATGGCTTGTTCCATCTGAACACACAAAGCGCAGACTTCCCGTAGCGTTGGCACATGAAACAAATCATAACGTCCGTTTCCAGTTTATTAAATGGCACAATGATATTACTCTTGCTGAAATGATGATTAGTGAGGGCCTTGCTGAAAACTTTGCTGCCTACCTATATGGTGAGGAAAATGTTGGGCCGTGGGTAAGCAAGACAGATATGGAAACTTTGAATGGATATATCAAGCCTATCATAAGGGAAGGTCTTGATGTGCAGGGCTTAGATAACCTGACAGCATATCTATATGGTGATGAAATGGCAAAAATGCAAAACTATTTTCCTGTTGGTTTGCCCTATTGCGCTGGATATGCCTGTGGATATCATATGATAAAATATTATTTACAAAAGACGGGTAAATCTATCATTGAAGCTACTTTAACACCCGCTGAAGAAATACTGAAAGAAGTGGAGGAATTTTGGAATGAGGTCTGAAAAAATGACAGTACATGAAGTTGCAAAGCTAACCGGCATTACGATACGGGCACTACATTACTATGATGAAATTGGCTTACTGGAACCCGCCAAGGCAGATAAAACAAAATATCGTTTGTATACTGAAAATGATTTAGAAAAACTACAACAGATTTTGTTTTACCGCGAAGTAGGCTTTTCATTAAAAGAGATCAAAGAACTGTTATCGGCACCTGCATATAGTAAACGAGAAGCATTAGAAAGACATTCAGAATTGCTTAAACTTAGAAAAAAGAAAATAGAGGAACTTATCTGTTTAGTTAATGATACTTTGGCTGGAAAAACCGACTATTCCTTTACGGCATTTTCTAACTCTGAAATTTCCGCTCTACAAGAGAAATATAGAAATGAGGTCATTGAGCGTTGGGGTAGTACACATGAGTATCAAGAATTTTCTACATTATTTTCAGCCAAGGCCGAAAAAGAAAGGAACCAAAAATGGAACGATTTTCTGATACGTTCCCAGGACATTTTTGAACGGTTGGCTGAATTCCAAGGTGAAGAACCTACATTACCTGCTGTTCAATCCATTGTTATCGAATGGCAGGAGTATATTTCTGAAAACTTCTACCCTTGCTCGGATGATATGTTGATGTGCTTGGGCGAAGTCTATCAAACTGATAAACGATTTTCGGACTATATCAATAGATTTGCCACATGGAATATCGCGGAGTTTTTCGGAGAGGCAATTAAAGCACATTGTCGTAATAAATAATAATCTATAACCAGGATAATCCCGGGTGAGAATACCTACTTGTCTGGAGTTATAAAAATGAAAATTCGTGAGACATATACTTGTCCTTTAGAATTAGTACATGATATTACAAAGGGAAAATGGAAAACAATCATTATTTTTCAGCTCAGGAATGGGATATCAATGCTGTTAGAACAATTACAGGAACTAAAGGAATTTGGGCTGGTTGATAAAAATTCTTATGAAGGTTTCCCTTTGAAGGTTGAATATTTTTTGACTGAGAGAGGCAGAAAAATGTTGGCAGCGATTAAAATAATGCAGGACATAGGCATTGAATACATGGTGGAGCATGGCATGACAGACTTTCTGGATCAAAAAGGAATATCTTATTAGTTTAGTGTATGCACGAAAAAGTAAGTAATTTACATGAGCTTCATTTTCCTGTATGATTCTTTCAATAAACTGTATTGTTCATAGAAAGGATCGGATATGAGGAAAGAAGCTTTATTAATTATTGACGTGCAAAACGACTACTTTAAAAATGGACGGTGTGAACTGTACCAACCGGAAAAAGCGTTAATGGCCATAAAAAAATTGCTGCACTATTTCAGAACGAAGAAATCCCCGGTCAATTATATTCAGCATATAGTGATTTAAGACGAGGCCAAAGTGAATACACGTCTACAGAAGGAGACGTGGAAGAGGGAGGACACATCATCACCCGTGTATGGGGCGCGGTTACGGAAGAGGATTGTTCTGAGCGGACCGTGCATACAAATATTAAGTTATTTTTTGCAGATGACGACAATAAGTGTCAGCAGTAGGGAAATATGGGAGATAATTAAAATAGATTGTACTTGTTTTCAGATATTGGATGCTGATATAATGATATCCAAGGAGTACCCTGTACGCCCCCTTAAAGAAGGTGCGAGGTTTGCGACTTATGCTCTGCGGCAATGCTTTGTGTAAGAAGTATCTGTAATGAGGATAGAAAAGGGGATTACCATGTATTTAAAACGAGATATATATGAGAAATTGCTTTTTTGGAAAAACCAGAATACCGGAAGGGTCCTGGAGTTGGAGGGTGCCAGACAGGTAGGAAAAACCTTTATACTAGAAAAGTTCGCCAGGGAACAGTATGACCAATTTATCTATATTAATATGATTGGAAAATCCGGACAGGATTTCCTGGGTTACTTTCATGAAATATATGAAAACAGAAATGCGGTACGCAGCCAGCCTCTGCATCAGGTGATAAAAGCCTACGATCCGGAATTTAAGGATGATAAGTCAACCGTGGTAGTGATTGACGAAATCCAGGAATCCGCGGCCATATACAGCAGGATCCGGGAGTTTGCACGGGAGTTTGCCTGTGACTTTATTGTAACCGGCAGTTATTTGGGCCGAACCCGTGAGAAAGGTTTTTTCTTATCCGCAGGGGATACGGACAGCCTGATTTTAAATACGCTTTCATTTCCTGAATTTTTAGAGGCATTTGGCCTGCGTGAACCATACGAACAGCTATCATTAACCGGGGAAAGCTCCCATGAGTGTTACGATGAGATAAACCGGCTTTTTGAAATTTACTGCCAGATTGGCGGCTATCCCAAGGTGGTGGAGACGTACCTGGAGACAAAGGATATCAGTCAGTGCCGCGCACAGGTGGAAAAAAATGTTGAAATATTTATTCGTGAATCCTCCAGGTACTTTGAAACAGCTCTTGAATTGGACTTGTTCGGCAAAATGTTCTCGGCCATTGCAATTTCTCTGGTGAAAGAGAAAAAGGGGACGGACGATTTTGTAACTGATTTTTCTAAGATAGTCTTTAAAGAGGAGAGCGGGAAGATCTCAAAAAAGATGGTGAATGCAGCCATCAGCTGGCTGTATTTATCCCATGTTATAGGCTATTGCAGCAAGAGTATTGACTGTAACCATCTGGACCTGGTTGACAACTGCCGGTTCTATTTTCTGGATCTTGGTGTCGCTGCCTATTTTTTGCGGAGGACCGGCGAAACACGGGACACCATCCGAGGAATCTTATGTGAAAACTTTGTCTACCTGGATATCTTAAAAAGAATAAAGACTACAGATACCATTGCAGGTGACGCTCCCTGGTTTGCTGTTTACCGTGCGACCGGAGGAGAACTGGATTTCTACGTAAGAAGCCTTCTTGATTACAAAAACTATGGACTTGAGGTAAAGGCCGGCAGGAATACCGGAAAAACAGTCAGCCGGCTTCTGAACGATGGAAAGCTGGATTATGTATATTATCTCAAGGGAGACACTTATGAAGGAATTGCTGAGGGTAAGCTGATAACGGTTCCGATTTATCTGGTGAATCGAATACATTTTAATCTGGGTGACCAGCAGTGTTAATGGGAAAGGCATCGCTTTATATTTCAGGTCGTCCGTGGCCTCCAGGAGCCTGTACACCTCATCAGCCGTAAGGACTGTGGGAAGCTATCCCTGACGTCCTGGCAGGTAAGGGAAGATGGCTCTTTCCCTACGTAGTTGAGGAAGTAAGAAACATAGGTTTTATAGCAGGAAATGGAACGCTCCTTTAGGTTCCTGATTTTTCCAGCTTCTTCAAGCTGGCGAAAATATTCATCATACATAAAAAATCCTCCATGAAATCAAAGCAGTAAGCAGGTATCAGCTCTACTTTTAGGACTTGCCCGCCACTGCTTTTTTAACGGAAAATACTGCGCCACAGCCTCGACAGGCCATCGCGCAGCGATTTTGTTCAATTAAAATTGCCAGTACAGCAAAAATATGAGCTATCTGTAATTGTAGAATTGTTTTAGTTAAGCTATAATAATTTTGTGATAGGGAGGCGGTAGAATGTTCTCGTATGAAGAAATTCAAAAATTTAACGAAACAGAAATTTTGATTTATAAATTTATCATTTCTAATATCGAAAAAATTCCGTATATGACAATTCGAGAATTAGCAAGTGATATACACATTTCAACTTCAACATTATTGCGTTTTTGTAATAAAAATGGTTTTGAAGGATATTCCGAATTTAAGAAAGCTATAAATGATGAAATACATCTCCTTAAAACACAACCGCCTTTAGAAGATTTGCAGGAGCTTAATCTTTTCTTCCAAAGGACAAATTCAAGTGCATTTGAGAGGAAACTTTCGTCGGCTATAGAAATAATAAAAAATTCTGATTATCTGATTTTTATTGGAAACGGCTCATCAGGCACTTTGGCAAAATACGGGGCGCGGCTTTTTTCCAATATGGGGAAGTTTTCTGTTGGATTGGAAGATACCTTTTATCCAATTGAAACATATTCTTATAAAAATGCAGTGATTATTGCATTATCAGAAAGCGGGGAAACCAAAGGTGTAGTTGATATGGTTCGGCAATTTCAGCAAAAAAAATGTATGGTTTTAAGTATTACCAATGCACCAAACAGCACTTTAGCCCAAATATCTGATTGGAGTTTTTCATATAATATAAAGGAACAACGTGTGAATGGAGATTATAATGCAACCACACAGGTTCCAACCCTATTTATTTTAGAATGTCTTGCGAGAAGAATATAAAGAAACAGCCTGTTACTTTGTTTGTAACAGGTTGTTTTGTACCATTAAAGCAGGAGGTGTAATAATAAGCGAATAATAAATCACTGATATTATTCAAGAAACTATACTTAAAACAATTTCACAGGAGGTTTAGAATGAAAGTAAACGCAGCATTTATTTTTGTCGCACCAGAAGTAGACTACAAGAAACATAGAACAGTTATAAATACGCCAACAGTCAACTTGACAGTTGTTGGGGTTAAAAACTATTCTGAAGCCGAAACTGTTGCGCGGGAACTATCAGAACATGGAGTAAAAGCAATAGAACTATGTGCAGGGTTTGGAAATGAAGGTATTGCGCGTATTAGTAAAGCTGTAAAAGGAATGGCAAACGTTGGTGCAGTAAAATTTGACCTTCACCCTGGATTTGATTTTAAAAGTGGAGATGAATTATTTTAATAAGCGCGTAGCGATAATGCCTACCATCGTGCTTCTTTCCCGATTTATGGCAACAGCTTCAGATGGGGCTACCCATACGCTTCTTAATTTTTCTGCAAACGTCATCTGGAACAATCTGGTTTTAATCTATCCTGCAACAATCGTTCTGATTGCTGGATATATGATTGATCGGGAACGGACGGACCACACTCTGAAAAACATTCTGACAATCCCTATTTCCTTTCGGAAGATGCTGATAGGAAAGTTGGTTGTCATTTCCCGGATTTTCTCTGGGTGGTATGGTACAGATGCTTTTTCAGATGGCTGGTATCAATCTGATTTCTTACATACATCGGGACTTACCTTAATCGGTTATCAGGATGGAAGCAGTGCCCCCACTGGAAACGTCTTGTTAAGTATAGTGTCCATCCTGTTTCCGCATACATCGTATAGTTGAATTATGGATTTACTTAATATGTATTGACGTATAGTTTATAATTCACATTTTCTGCCTTGTCCTGTCCCAGGGGCTGTCCTATAATAAGTGAAAGGCATTTTTTGAGAAAATCCATCCGCTGTAACATTTCGCGGACATTTGCCTGTTATACTATCTGCAAAAAGCAAAGGAAGTGACAAGATGAAGCAGATTTTAATTGTCGAGGACGACAGTTTTTTGAATAAGATGTTGGCGTATAATCTGACCGCAGATGGCTACTTTGTGACCGCCGCCTTAAATGCCAGAACCGCCGTCGAAGCCCTCCGCCAGCGGGAATTTGACATGGTGCTGCTGGACATCAACCTGCCGGACGGGAACGGGTTTGAATTGTGTAATCTGGTAAAGCCCCAGCACCCGGACACCATAGTCATTTTCTTAACCGCCAACGATCAGGAGAGAGACCAGATACGGGGCTATGAGGTGGGCGCGGTGGATTATATTACAAAGCCCTTTGTGATCGGGGCCTTGCAGCGAAAAATCAAAGCCATGTTCGCCATGCTGGAACACCACAAGCCCGCAAAGGACATTTACGATGATGGGCGGCTGTTTCTGGACTTCTCCGAGCAGGCCGCTTCCCTCAACGGCAAGCCCCTGTTGCTTACCCCGATGGAATATAAAACACTGAACCTGTTTTGCAAACACCCGAAGCAGGTCTTGACCCGCGGACAGCTTTTGGAAAAGCTGTGGGATATAGACGAGAAATTTGTGGACGAGCATACCCTGACAACCTCCATCAGCCGGATTCGCGGCAAGATTGAATCCGATGGCGGCGCGCCCTACATCAAGACCGTTTACGGCATGGGCTATCAATGGACGGGAGGCGAGGCAAAATGAAGCTTAAAACCCTCTCGGTAAGGCGGCTGTTCCGATGGGTGGCAATCGGGCTGACCCTCTCCATGACCGCCATCACTGTACTTTTATTTCTTGTGACAAAGCATGTGGCGGCGCTGTTTGCAGGCGGGGGGCTGCTTCTCTGCGCCCTTATCTGGCTCTTTGTGCTGACACAGGCATTTGGGAAGCGGCTTTCCCTCTTTACATCTGATCTGTGTCAGACCCTTGACCACATGATCGCCGGGAATGAAGCGCCAAAGCGCCCGGAGGATAGTGAAACCCAGCTTGCCAGAATCGGCCACCGGCTGACCCGGCTTTATCAGATCATGCAGGAGAACCGCCGCAGGGTGGACGAAGAACGGCAGGAGTTACAGACCCTTGTATCAGATATATCCCATCAGGTGAAAACGCCGGTGAGCAATTTGAAAATGGCAACGGACACCCTGCTTGCAAAGCCCGTGACCGAAGCGGAGCGCACCGACTTTATCCGGGGAATCCGCGCCCAGACGGATAAGCTGGACTTTCTCTTTCAGGCGCTTGTGAAAACCTCCCGGCTGGAAACGGGCGTTATCCAGTTGGAGAAGAAACCGGGCCGCCTCTTTGACACCGTGGCACAGGCCATGAGCGGCATTGTCTACGGGGCGGAGAAAAAAGAAATCACCGTGTCGGTGGACTGCCCGGAAGATTTGACCCTTTCCCATGACAGCAAATGGACAGCCGAAGCATTGTTTAATCTGTTGGACAATGCGGTGAAGTACACCCCGGCAGGCGGAAAAATCTCTGTGTCCGTGATTCAATGGGAAATGTATGTGGAGATCAAAGTAGCCGACACCGGCAAGGGCATTTCCGAAAGTAATCAGGCTGCCATCTTCCGGCGCCTTTACCGGGAGGAAGAGGTACACGAACAACAGGGCGTGGGGATTGGTCTGTATCTGGCCCGTGAGATTGTGACACGGCAGGGCGGCTACATCAAAGTGGTTTCGGAGCCGGGGCGGGGGTCGGTATTTTCCATTATGCTTCCCCAAGATAGAAAGCGGCGGATGGCCTTATAAGCTGCCCGCCGTAAATTTTTGAAAAAGTTTGTCCGTTGTAACATTTCGCGGACATTTGGGTTTTACAATGTCCTTATCAACAGGCAGGAAGCCTTGAAAGGAGTTTTTTGAATATGAGCGTTTTACAAACGATTGACCTGAAAAAGTATTACGGCACAAAGACGAACATCACCCGAGCCCTTGACGGCGTGAACTTCTCCGTGGATGAGGGCGAGTTTGTGGCCATTGTCGGAACTTCCGGCAGCGGAAAATCCACCCTGCTTCACATGATGGGCGGGCTGGACACTCCTACCAGTGGAAGCGTGATCGTCCGGGGTGAAGAACTGGCAAAGAAAAATGATGAAGAACTTACGATTTTCCGACGCCGCAACATCGGTTTTATCTTCCAGAACTATAACCTTGTTCCCATTCTGAATGTGTATGAGAATATTGTCCTGCCAGTGGAACTGGACGGGGACATGGCAGATGAGCACTTTTTGGAGGAGATTGTTTACCTGCTGGGGCTGGAAGATAAACTCAAAAATATGCCGAACAATCTCTCCGGCGGCCAGCAGCAGCGTGTGGCAATCGCCCGCGCCCTGATTACTAAACCGGCTATCGTACTGGCTGACGAGCCCACCGGTAACCTTGACAGTAAGACCAGCGCCGAGGTATTGGGGCTTATCAAGCGCACCAGCGCGGAGTTCCACCAAACCGTTGTGATGATTACCCACAATAACGACATTGCCCGCCTTGCAGACCGGATTATCCGTATTGAGGACGGCAAGATTGTGGATTAAGGAGGTGGCACGCTATGACATGGCCTTTTGAGAATGATACAAGCGCTATTACAAAAAAGCTGGCTAAAAACAGTTTGAAGTCCGGAAAAATGAGAAACCTTTTGATTATCCTAACGATCTCGCTTTCCATCGCATTAATGTCTGGACTGGCTCTCTATATAGCCTCCATGCAAACCGCAAATAGTCGGCAACTGGAAAATTTGCAGCAAGTATTTTTTTACGACATTACAGAACAGCAATGTGATACGCTTCGGCTGGACAGCCGCATTTCGGAAATGAGGGTTACAAAGTACGGCAAGCGTTCTGAAATTGAAAACTATGTAATCTGGCCGATGTATATTGAGCAATCCGAGGGAAAAATTCAAAGCGCAGAAATTTCCGAGGGACAATACCCATCGGCTGAAAACGAGATTGCCGTTGATGTGTCTTACTTAGAACGGATTGGAGAAAACCTTGAGATTGGTGATACAATTTCGTTTTCTTTTTATGACGGAACACAAGAATCCTTTGTACTTTCTGGTCTTACAGATACCGGCTCTACTTCTGATGTGTACCCGGTTTATTTCTCTGAACAATATGCGGAAACCGGAGGCCAACTGAAAGATACTTTGTTTGTAGCCGCTGCACAGATACAAGAAGCAAAAAGTATGACGGCAAATGAATTTCTTGATACCATTCATGCGATTGGAGCGGATTGCGGTATTGAACGACCGAGCATTGGTGAAAACAGTGCTTTTGTCCAGTCTTTGACCTTTAATCCGAAAAATATGCTTATTGCCGTTTGCATTGGCCTTGTAGTTCTATTTGCCGGCGTGGTGGTGATATACAGTATTTTCTATATCTCCATCATTAACCGTATTCAGTATTTTGGACAGTTAAGAACCATCGGAACCACTGGAAAACAGATTAAAAGAATCGTAAAACGGGAGGGTACTTTACTATTTTGTATAGGCGCGCCATCGGGGTTAGCCATGGGCTCAATTTTTGCGTGGATTCTCAATTCAGAGGGATGGTCATGGATAAACTTTCTCATTTGGGGTGCATTGATTATCTTAGCAGAGTATATCGCCGTTTTATATTCTATTAGTAAGCCTGCTAAAATTGCAAGTAAGGTATCACCTATTGAAGCATATAAAACAAAAGGAGTTTTGCAAAAATTCAAGACGCCTAAGCACCTGTTCAGGAGGATTACTCCTTTTTCGATGGCAAAAATGAACACTTCCCGCAACAGAAAAAAGTTCCTTATGACTTCTTTCTCTTTGGCAATCAGTGGAATTATCTTTATGGTTGGTTCTGCCTTTTTGACTTCCTTTAATCAGGAGGCTTATGCCAGAAATGGAATTATGGAACATGGCGAAGTTAGGATTTATTTATCAGAAAACGCTGCACAAGTGAATGAACAGGGATATGCAGGAATACAAGTCAACAATCCGCTCAATGATACTTTTGTGCGGGAAATTTCCCGGGTGAACGGAGTAAAAGAAATCATACCTTTTGAGAAGCTGTACTGCACATTTGAATATAATGGCCGTCGTGACGATGATTTTATTGTTCCCTTTACGGAAGAAGAATTTACTCATTTATCAAAGTATATTGAAACGCAAGACCGGAGCTATTTGGATATTGTAGAAAACAAGGAAATCTTTGTCTTAAAGAATGACGCTGTGGAAGAGATATACGGCTGGAAATTCCAGCCCGGCGACACTATAAAATTTGAATGGTTTGACGGCACAGAATACCGCGAAGATGTATTCTCCATTGGCGGTGAAATTACAAGTGAAAAAGCATACAGCAATCCAGAATGTTTTACTGCCCTCGGTGTATCTGGCTGGTTTATAATGCCTGACGAGCTCGTTCATACAATGCTGCCGGAAAGCTGCAATATCAATTCGGAAGTGCTTCTCTCGACAGAATGGGATTCCAAAGAGTCGGAAATCACGCAACAGTTGAAGGCAATTATTGCCAACGCAGATGATTTGCAAATGCGCACCTTGAGAGATTCTATCAATAGCAAGGCAGGAATGTATAACACGCTTTTTACTTCAATCATTGGCATTAGCATTTTTATCATGATGTTCAGCCTGATCAGCCTTATCAATACTCTGGTGACAAATATTATGACCCGCAAGCGGGAATTGTCGGTTTTACAGTCTATTGGCATGACAAAGCGGCAGCTCAATAACATGGTTCAGTATGAAGCCGGATTGATTGCTGTATGGAATATCATTATCACTCTGTTAGTAGGTGGATTTTTAGGGTTTATGCTTATTTGGGGACTGAACAGTATTGGCATGAATTATTTGCACTGGGCGTATCCGATATGGTTTGCACTCTTGTATGCGGTTGTTGTTCTTGTGATGCCAGTGATTATTACAAAGGCAGCAATCTATTTTCTCCAAAAGAAATCCATTGTGGAGAGATTGCGCGAAATTGAATAAACGATTGGAAATGTCCAAACAAGGTGGCACGCTATGACATGGCCTTTTGAGCATGATAGGGATATAGCGTAAGCAGCACTGATTTTATATTTTTTAATAAATCCGGTAAAGGCGCTAAATATGTGTCATTCAGCGCCTTTCTATACTTAAAGTTTATTTTCTCAGTACACCCTTCAAATACTTCGCAATTTCCTTCACCTGGCAGTTTTTGAAGAAATATTCCTGAAATTTCTCGCCGCTGATTGCGGCTTTTAAAACTTCCTGGTCAATGGTCTTTAAAATTGTCATAATATCTTTATGGGTAATTTCCTTTATATTGTCTAAAATCTTCTTGTTTCTCTGTTAAATATTATTTTACCAGAAGGTTGGGTAGCCATATAACGATATCCGGGATATAGGTACACATTAGTAATACAATGATTAACGGTGCCAGGAACGGTATAATGGATCTATACAGCTTATCAAGCTTGATCTTAGCTACGTCGGATATGACGAACAGACATACACCAAAGGGCGGGGTTACCTGGCCAATCATCAGATTCAGTACCATGACAACTCCAAAGTGTACCAGATCAATATTCAGATCCTTGACAATAGGCAGCAGTACCGGAAGCATCAGGGTTAGGATTGCCCCTGGTTCCATGAACATACCCAGTATCAGAAGTACCACATTAATGATAAGCAGAATCACTTCAGGATTGCTGCTGATTCCCAGAATAAAGTCTGCAATAGCCTTGGAAGCCCCCTCCTTCACCAGTACATAAGTGAACAATGTGGAGGTTCCGATGATAAAAAGGGTGTTGGCAGAGGTGATAGCTGATTCCAGCAAACAGTTTTTGAATGCTTTCCAATCTATGGTGTGATATACCACCACTGCAATCACCAGGGAGTAGGCCACAGCGATGCTGGAAGCTTCCGTAGGAGTGAAGCTTCCAGAGGTGAATCCGGCCAGGATAATCAGTGGAGTGATCAGGGACAGGATGGAGCCAAAAAACTGCTTGATTAGCGCTATTATATCGAAAGGATGACGCTCAAACCTATATTTCACTGCAAAGATAAAAACCAGAACCATCAGGGCAACCCCCATGAGAAGGCCAGGCAGTACGCCGCCCATAAACAGCTTTGCCACACTGACACTGGCAGTAGCACCGTATATAATCAGCGGAATACTGGGAGGAAATATAGGCCCGATTACTGAGGAGGCTGCCGTTACCGCGCCGGAAAAATTATCCCGGTATCCATTCTTGGTCATAGCTTCCATCTCAATGGTGCCGAGGCCGCCAGCATCCGCAGCAGCGCTTCCTGACATGCCTGCGAAAATGATACTGGCCACAATATTGGCATGACCCAGGCCGCCTGGAATCCAGCCCACCAGTTCCTTGGCGAAACTGAAAATCTTGTCAGTAATCTTACCGGCGTTCATCAGGTTTCCTGCCAAGATAAACAGAGGGATGGCAATCAGCAGATAGGAGTCAACACCTGTTACCATCTTCTGGCCAATGACCATCAAAGGGTAATCCAGTACCAGACACCCCAGGACCGCACTGGCTCCGATGGAGATGCTGATGGGTACTCCTATCAGCAGTAATATTATAAAAGTGATGAAAAATATTGTCATTTTACCATCCCTCCTTTGCTGTTGTCCTCTGGTGTTTTAACCATAATCCGCTCCAGAAGCTGATAGATGGTTTTTACTGCAATGAATCCGCCTGCGATTGCCATAGGAAGAAAATGCCAGGCCTTCGATAAGAACTGCATAGTTGAAAAATGGCTGGTACTGTTAATCTTATACATGCCTGCGTAGGCCACGATCATGACAAGGCCCAGGCCCAGGCTGAAAATCTTGTTGATGAACCAGAATATGTTCTGCACATTCCTGGGAGCCCGTACATAGAGCATGTCCAGAGTGATCAGACGATCCTTGTCATAAAGTACAATGATGCCCAGAAATGCCATCCACATAAACAGGAATCCGCAGGCTTCCGTTGAAGCGCGGAAAGACTTGTTCAAGAAGTTGCGCAGACACAGCTCGTAGAGCATGATTCCTACAATGCCTGCCACCAGAAGCATTAGGACAGCGGAAACAATTTTCACGAAAATGTCTGTGATTTTCTTATATATATTCACTGTAATCACTCCCTTGAATTTAAGAGGGGCTGCATCCCGGGCGGGAGTGGAGCCCCTGTTTTATCAGTCAGTCTTATTATTTAGCTAAGATTTCATCCAGGATCTCCTGGTTGAACCAAGGCTCGTTGGCATAACGCGCATAGTATTCCTCGCCGCCCAGCTTATCCTTGAAACTTTGGATATCAGGATTTTCGTCAAACTCCACGCCCGCCTCTTTTAAAGTTTTGGTTGCAGTTTCATTATCAGAAGCGATGGTATCAAAGGAGTATTTGGCGGCAGCTTTAGCCTGTTCTTTTAGGATCTTCTGATATTCGGCTGGAAGCTTGTCGAATGAATCAGAGTTGACAGCCATAGTGCAGCCCATCCACATATAGTTGATAAAGCTGAAATACTTGATATCATCGTAGGTGGCATTGGCAACCAGATGATAGGTGGCATTGTCCTGGCCTTCTGCGGTGCCGTTGGAAAGTGCAATTGCCAGTTCGTTTAAAGCCAGGGCTACTGGGTTGGCGCCCAGGGTCTCCCAGCAGTCCAGATACATCTGGCTGGTGGGAACACGCAGCTTCAGTCCTTCTACATCAGCAGCAGTATGTACGGCTCGATTGGTGGTGGATACCTGACGCATTCCGTTGTCGCCCTCTGCCAAATAAACCAGGCCGGTGGAAGGAAGGTCTGCGAAGATCTTTTCACCGATTTTCCCGTTTACAACCTCGTAAGCCTGCTTTGCACTGTCAAAGATAAAGGGCAGATCCAGGATTTTGGCCTTGTCATAGAACTCTGTAAAACCGGAGGTCCCTGCAAAAATGATATCAATAGTACCCATACGCGTGGACTGAAGAGCTTCAGCATCGTTGCCCAGCTCACCGGAGTGGTGCGCATCCAGGGTGATTTTGCCGCCGGAAGCCTCCTCGACCAGCTTTTTGTATTCGAGTATGGTCTTAGTAGGAACGGAATTTTCGTTACCGGGAGAATATAATGTCAGTGTAACAGGTTCTAATGCATCTGGATTGGATGCAGCTTCGCTGGATCCATCGGCAGGTTTGTCAGCTTCTGTAGCGGTAGTGGTGGAATCAGTAGTGCTCGCGTTTTTGTTTGATCCGCCGCAGCCTGCTAAGGACAGCACCATGGCAGTGGATAGAGCAATAGATAACATTTTTTTCATTTTAACCCTCCTGTAAGTAGTAAATTGTATGATTGTATGATGTCTGATGTACTAACAATATTATAACATGATAAGATTGGTTGTCTATGCATAAAAGATATAAAAATACCTGTATATTTTATGCGATATGCACAAAAACGTGTCAGCATAAAGACTCACATCCAACAGGCTAAAGCCCATAACAAAAAATCCCAGCGATATTGGCATCATTGCCATATCACTGGGATTCATTATTTTGTAGTGGATTTTTCCAGATCAGTTGCAATCAGGCTCAAATGTTCCTGCATATTTCGCTCGCCTGCCGCTGCATCTTTCGTCTTAAAGGCATCCAGAATCATCTGATGGGGAAGGATTGCATTTTCCGCATTCTGAGGGATATAGAAGGTTCTGCTTCGGAAATTCTTCATATTCTTTTCAACTTGCTTGCTGATGCTAATCAGCAGTTGGTTGCGGCTGTATTCCACAATATCAGCATGAAACTTCTCATCATAAATCACGATGTTGGGAACGTCCTTGTTATTCACTGCGGTGATGAACTTCTGGTGAAGACGTTCAAGATGGGCTACGTCCTCGTCGGAGCAGCGCTCTATGGCAAGACGCACGGACAGAGGTTCAATGGCCATACGGACTTCCAGAAAATCTTTAGTCTCTACCTCATGTTCTGTGAACCACTGCATAATGTCGTCCAGTTCCACTTCAGAAGTCCTTGCGGCAAATGTACCCTTGCCGGGTCTTAATTCCACATAGCCAGTGGCTTCCAGCATCCGGAAGGCTTCTCTCACAGTACCACGGCCCACTTCCAATTGTTCGCACAATTCTTTTTCCACAGGTAATTTATCTCCTACGGATACTTCACCGGAAAACAGATATTCTTTTATCTTTTCAACTACCTGCTGAACAACAGGAACCCGTTTTACTGACTCCATAAGAATCCCCCTTTATGTTATGTACTTTAATTGTCTTAGAGTAATACATCATACAATTTAATGTCTTTATATCCTAATACCAAAGCATGGTTTTGTCAATATGGAATCATTTAATAATGTTTGTAACTATTGACATATTTGAATGCGTCTGCTATTCTTTGGCTATATTGTATGATTGTATGATGTCGGTAAAACTATAACTTACTGATTGTATGGAGGAAAAACAAATGGATATTGCAAGTATGGAAAAAACTTGCCGGGCAGTACGCCGTGATATTATTAACATGACAGCCGATGCAGCATCTGGCCATCCGGGTGGGTCATTATCTGCTGTGGAAATTATTACGACCCTGTTTTTTGGAAAGATGAATATTGACCCAGCTAATCCAAAGAAGGCGGACAGAGACCGTTTTGTGCTGTCTAAAGGACATGCAGCGCCCTGTTACTATGCGGTACTGGGGGAGAAGGGCTTTTTTGACAAGGCGGAGTTTAAAAACTTTAGGCAGCTTCACAGTTTCCTTCAGGGCCACCCGGATGCTAAGAAATGTCCTGGTGTGGAGGCATCCACCGGATCTCTGGGACAGGGGATTTCCATTGCTGTCGGCATGGCTTTGGGTGCTAAGAAACTGGATCACAGCGGCGTTAAGGTCTATACGCTGCTGGGAGACGGGGAACTTCAGGAGGGGCAGGTGTGGGAGGCTTCCATGGCAGCTTCACATTATAAGCTGGACAATCTGACAGTTATTATTGACAACAATGGCCTTCAAATCGATGGTACGAATGACCAGGTAATGGGGCTGGGAGATTTAAATGCCAAGTTTACATCTTTTGGATTCTATGTTCTGGAGATAGATGGAAACGATGTGGAGGCTGTATCCAAGGCTCTTGACACAGAAACTGATGGCAGGCCAAAATGCATCATCGCACGGACAGTGAAAGGCAAAGGCGTGTCATTTATGGAGAACCAGGTGGGCTGGCATGGCAAAGCGCCTAGCGAATGGGAGCGTCAGCAGGCATTAAAGGAATTGGAGGATTAATCATGAGCGAGTTAAAAGCAATTCGCGCCGCCTATGGAGAGGCGCTGGCTGAATTAGGAGAGAAGAATAAAAAGGCAGTAGTGTTGGATTCGGATCTGGCTCATGCCACTATGACTGCTACATTTGCAGATAAATTCCCGGAACGTTTTTTCAATGCGGGAATTGCTGAGGCCAATATGGTAGATATGGCAGCGGGCCTTTCTACCATGGGATACATACCGTTTGCCAGCACATTTGCAGTGTTTGGCGCAGGCCGCGCCTACGATCAGGTGAGAAACGGCTGTGCATACCCCGATTTTAATGTGAAGCTGTGCATGACCCATGCCGGAATCACCCTGGGCGAAGACGGCGGCAGTCATCAGGCAATTGAGGACCTGGCTCTCATGCGGGTAATCCCCGGAATGACAGTGGTGGTTCCCTGTGATGCAGAGGAAACTCGCCGGGCCGTGATGGCGCTGGCAGATATGCAGGGACCTGCCTATCTGCGTCTGGCACGCCTGCCATCTCCTGTATTTGAGGAGAAGATGCCCTTTACAATCGGCAAGGCCAATGTGCTGAGAGAGGGCAAAGACGTAGTGGTATTTGCCTGCGGGATTATGGTTGCCACTGTACTTGAATGCGCTGAGAAGCTGGAAGCTGAGGGCATCTTCATAACAGTAGTCAATATGCATACCATCAAACCCATTGACAGGGATTGTATCATAAAATACGCAGGAAAATGCAGCAAGGTGGTGACTGTGGAGGAACATAGTGTCATTGGCGGTCTTGGGGACGCGGTGGGAGAAGTGCTGCTGGCAGAGGGCCGCGGTGTGAAATTTAAAAAGATAGGTGTAAATGATATCTTCGGTCAGTCTGGTAAACCTGAGGAATTGCTGGAGGAATATGGATTAAGTGAAAACCAGATTTACCGCCGTCTGAAAGAAGTGGCAGAGACTTGAGCTCTTGATTTTTTTTGAGAGCTTCGGCTTTTTTTATCAGTGTGGAACTATCATGAATGCTCAGGGCCTTAGCAGGAATCCTAATTCGGGAATTTGGGGAGACCTGCGGTGTAATTAATGTACTTTCTTTTCCTCTGATTCAGGAATTTATAGAGGAAAATTCAGCGTTCTCTGGGTGACGATGCGCGGGTTTATCCGGCGGCAGACGTATTAACCGGAGCAAAGGACTGCGGACAGACTACCGTGGTTGTAGGCGGTGGACTGGCGGGATGACAAACCGCGTTTTTTATTATGGTGTTCCAAGCCAAGTCGTTATCAGTACCGATTGACTGACTAAAGGACAGAAAAAAGAATATTGAATTTCAGCATTTTCTCCAATGTTATTATTAACAATTTGAGTATATATTATATTGAATTTTTCTGTTCTCCATATTATTATTTTAGTAAAGTACATGATAAATGAGACAAGACAAAAATGATGGTGGCAGTCATGGTCCGGGAAAATTAGAAGGATATTCGGCTGTCCAACAGACGCCATTGTAAGTTTTTTACTTGAAAGATAAGGAGTTTATTAGAGACATGAAAAAAGAATACATTAATATGAATGTATTCGATGCATTGCAGAAGAGATTTGCGTTTTTGTTTCAGGAATTTAAAAATATTTATATCTCATTCAGTGGCGGCAAGGATAGTGGTGTTCTTTTGAATTTGCTGCTGGATTACCGGAATAAGTATGCTTCAGATCGTGTGATTGGCGTATTCCATCAGGATTTTGAGGCGCAGTATACCGTGACCACGGACTATATTACCCGCACTTTTAAGCGATTGGAAAACGAATCTGGCATAGACCTTTACTGGGTCTGCCTTCCCATGGCAACCAGGACAGCACTGAGTAGCTATGAGATGTATTGGTATCCTTGGGATGATACCAAACAGGATATATGGGTGCGTCCGATACCGGAGTATCCCTATGTCATTAATCTGACGAAGCCTTTTACCCACTATCGTTACAGGATGCATCAGGAAGATTTGGCAAAGCAGTTTGGCCGATTCTACAAGGAGGAGCATGGGAATGGCAGGACGGTCTGCCTGCTTGGTATGCGGGCGGATGAATCTCTGCAGCGGTACAGCGGATTTGTCAATAAGAAATACGGATATCAAAACGAGTGCTGGATTTCCAGGCAGTTTAAAGACGTATGGTGTGCTTCACCTTTATACGACTGGTCAAATTCTGACGTATGGTGCGCGAATTATCGCTTCGATTATGATTACAACAATTTATATGATCTGTATTATAAGGCAGGATTAAAAATAGACCAGATGCGGGTAGCATCGCCTTTTAATGATTACTCCAAAGACGCTTTGAATCTGTACCGGGTCATCGACCCGGAAATATGGACAAAACTGGTGGGGCGGGTGCGCGGAGCAAATTTTGGCGCTATTTATGGCAAGACAAAAGCGATGGGTTACCGCAGTATTACGTTACCGGAAGGTCATACCTGGAAATCCTACACTCAATTTTTGCTGGATACATTGCCTGCCCGGCTGCGGAATAATTATGTGAAAAAGTTTAACACCTCCATCCATTTCTGGCGTGAGACCGGAGGAGGGCTGCCGGAGGAAACAATCCGTGAGCTTGTGGAAAAGGGATATCATATACGGAGGAATGGTATCTCTAACTATACAATCAATAAAAATTCCCGTATTATTTTTCTTGGACCGATTCCCGATCATACCGATGATATCAAAAGCACGAAAGATATACCAAGCTGGAAACGGATGTGCTACTGTATTCTGAAAAATGACCATACCTGTCGGTTTATGGGGTTTGGGCTTACGCGGCAGCAACAAAAACGTGTGGATATTATTAGACGCAAGTACGGAGGGATGATAGATGGTAAATAAGGAATTCAGAAGCCCGGTATACCATATCATTGCGGTACCATTTGAAAACATTGTACCCAATACATATAACCCGAACAACGTGGCCCCACCGGAAATGCGGTTGTTGTACGACAGCATCAAGGAGGACGGTTATACTATGCCGATTGTCTGTTATTATGCAAAAGGCAGTGATAAGTATGTGATTGTAGATGGCTTTCATCGTTGGCGGGTGATGCGGGATTACCCGGATATTTATGAGCGTGAGAAGGGGATGATGCCGGTTTCGATAATCGATAAGCCGCTGTCCGACCGTATGGCCAGTACCATCCGGCATAACCGCGCCCGTGGAATACATGATGTGGACTTAATGAGTAATATCATTAAGGAACTGCACGAGTTAGGACGTTCTGACGCGTGGATTTCCAAACACCTGGGGATGGACCGGGATGAGATTTTGAGGCTCAAGCAGATTACTGGCCTGGCTGCCCTGTTCCGCGATGTGAAGTTTGGGCAGGCATGGCTGCCTGGGGAGGATGCGGTTCCGGCCGAAGAGGCTTCCGGTAGTGGGAAAACGCATACACCTTAGGAAATAATTAATAAATTCTTTAGCATTAAATAATACAATAATTCTACAGACCCAATATAATGTTAGAGGGGATAAATATCATGGAACATGTGTGGATTGAATTGCGGGCTTTGTCCCATGTTTTTGAATAAAAACTGCCCCGGCTGCGGCCGCGGTGAAGGAAACCAGGCATGGGAAGAATACTGGACATGCTCCTGTCCGTTATTTGTCAGAGACAAACAGCAATAAAAAGGATTGAGAAAAGCAAAACTGAAAGGAATATTTATATGAAGTACACGTGTATGCTTATTTCGGTGGCCGACATTAATGCTGCAAAAAAATTTTATGAGGATTTGTTTGGATTGGAAGTATTTCAGGATTACGGAAGAAACATCGCTTTTACCTGCGGCCTGGCATTGCAGCAGGATTTTGACTGGCTTGTGAATCTGCCGAAAGAAAAGGTATTAAAGAAATCCAACAATGCGGAAATTGTCTTTGAGGAACAGGACTTTGACGGCTTTCTGAACAAATTGAAAAAATACCCGGACATTGAATATCTGGGAGAAGTTATCGAGCATAGTTGGGGCCAGCGGGTTATTCGGTTTTACGATTTAGACGGACATATCATAGAGGTTGGGGAGGATATGAAAATGGTGATAAAGCGTTTTCTTGCCTCTGGCATGACTATGGAAGAAGTCTCTGTGAAAATGGATGCTTCCATGGAGGATTTGACAAAACTTCTGAATCGTTAATACGCTGTGGATGAATAAGCAAATATGGATTTGTAAGTCACATTATAACTCAGATTTTTTGCAAATAAATTTTGGTTTCCCTTTTCAAAAGCTTTGTAACCAGATGATTGAAACCGATGGAGGAAACGTATATGGATATTCAGAAAATTATCAGCTTAGTAACAAAGACGCAGGGGTTAATAAAGAACCGTGAAATGGCCGCTCATGTGAAGGAGAAGGGTCTTGCAGACTATGTAACGCAGGTAGATATTGCCGTGCAAAATTTCTTAAAGAAGGAACTGTTTGCCCTTGCACCGAATATTCAATTTCTTGGAGAGGAAACCGGATTACAGGAAATAAAAGGGGATAGCTTTTGGATTTTAGACCCGGTTGACGGGACTACAAACCTTATGCACGACTATCAGCACAGCGTTGTATCTTTAGCCCTCTGCCGCCAGGGGGAAATTGTTATGGGAATTGTATACGATCCCTTCCGTGAAGAAGTGTTTTCAGCGATTAAGGGAAAGGGCAGTTTTCTAAATGGACACCCCATACATGTATCAAACGCAGAAAAACTATCCGATACAATGATTGGGCTGGGAACAGCAAAAAGAGAGCTGGCCGATGAAAACTTTGCCCGGTTCCGCAGGGTGTTTGGTCAGTGCCAGGATGTCCGCAGGATTGGATCTGCCGCTCTGGAACTGGCATATACCGCCTGCGGCAGACAGGGAGGCTATTTCGAGATATACCTTAATCCCTGGGATTATGCTGCCGGTATGCTTTTAATTCAGGAGGCTGGCGGTCAGGTAACTGATTTTATGGGGAAACCGCTTGATCCGAAAAAGGGCAGCAGCGTAGCGGGAACAAACGGATGTATTCATGTTGAGCTGTTAAAGCTGCTGTAAGCCATATGTTCCCTTTTCAGAAATTGTAGAGAAAATTTAAATCCGGAATTGAAAAGCGGAAAATTATAGAAGTTAAAAAGGGAAGGATAGAATGAAAAAAATTAGTCGGGAAGCAGAACAGATAATGATTGAGCGTTTCGGAAAAGACACAATAATAGCATTGGCAACAACGGAAAATGAAACGCCTTATGTGCGATATGTAAATGCCTATTACGAAAATGGTGCATTTTATATCATTACATACGCACTCTCAAATAAAATGAAACATATAAAGGATAACCCTGTTGTTGCAATCGCCGGCGAGTGGTTTACAGCGCATGGGAAAGGCGTCAGCCTGGGGTATTTCGGAAAAAAAGAGAATTGTATAATTGCTGAAAAGCTGAAAAATGTCTTTGCGGAGTGGATTGATAATGGACATAATAATTTCGATGATGAAAATACCGTTATTCTATGTGTAGAATTAACAGATGGCCTGTTACTCTCGCATGGTGCTAGATATGAGTTTTAGCCATTTAAATTCAACTGGTGGTTTTGAAATTGATTTTCAAGCCGCCTTTTTATTTTCATTGATTTTGATAAATTCTGCCGTTTAAGTAATGCGGTATTAAGCGAAACAGGAGGCTCCGGCCTCGGGCTTGCTTACCATACAAAGGTGGTGATTATCTTGAAAATTCGCAGCGAATTTACTTGTCCGTTAGAATTGGTTCACGATATGGTAAAGGGCAAATGGAAACTTATTATAATTTTTAATTTGAGGAAAGGCTCTTGCTCATTTTCTGGTTTGTTACATAGCATTGAGGGAATAAGTCAAAAAATGCTTTTGGAGCAACTGAATGAATTAAAACAGTTTGGCTTGGTCGAGAAAAAATCCTACGCTGGTTATCCTCTCAAAGTAACATATTTTCTAACCGCTATGGGCCTAAAAATGCTATCAGCGATTGAGATAATGCAAGGCATTGGTATAGAATATATGGTAAAACACGGAATGTCAGAAATTCTTGATGAAAAAGGAATTTGTTATTGACGCTATACACAAAAAAGTAAGTAATTTACTTGCTGGCGGCTTTCGTGTATTATTTTATCAAACAGAAATGTAGAAGGGATTTGATAAAATGAATACTGCATTAGTAATAATTGACATTCAAAATGACTATTTTCCACAAGGGAAATGTGAGCTTTTTCAATCAGAACAGGCACTAAAGGTCACAAAAAGATTGCTGGAACATTTTAGAGAAAGGAAACTCCCCATTTTTTATGTACAACACATATCATCAGAGGGCGCAGCTTTTTTTCTTCCAAATACGAAAGGCGTTCAACTTCACAAGGAGATAGAACCTTTAAGTTCAGAATATATTATTGTAAAGCATACGCCTAATAGCTTTCATGAAACAACATTGCAAGAAAAATTAACCTCATTGTCAATAAAAAATTTGGTAATGTGTGGTATGATGACACATATGTGTGTAGATACGACTGTGAGAGCAGCAAAAGACCTTGGTCATTTGGTTACTCTCATATCTGACGCTTGTGCAACAAAAGACCTAGAATGGAACGGCCGAAAGCTGCCTGCAAGTCTTATCAATGATGTATACATGGCTTCACTGAATGGTAAATTTGCAACGGTTATGTCAAGTACAGATTATTTGCTGTAAATGCCACGTCAATCCAGACTGTCACGATTGTACCTTTTCCATCAAAAACAGCGTCCTATCGAGTGACAGGACGCAGGAAACAGCACCCGCTGCTGTGACACAAAACGGAAAGCAGCGTCTTTGATTTCTCAAAACAGCCGTTTTATGTTGCTGCACAAATAGCATTTTCTTTTTTGTTAATCCTCACTAATCTCCATCATTATGTGGACGCTTTTTGGGATTCTTTTTATCATTGTATTTTTTCATAATAACCATTTTTAGTAAGCCAACGACAATCAAAACCGCGGCAATGATAATCCACCAGTATTGCTCCATAACCTACTTCACCCCCTTTCAGTTGTCTTAAATCATCTGCCCCGTCCTATGCAGAATGGAGAAGTTCATTATCCTGCCAGCTTCTGAAACAGACGTTTTGTAAGGAAATAATACCAGATTAAAGCTGCCGCCAAAGCCATGGGAAAATAAAGAACCGCCTCATTCTGTACGGCTTTAGCTGCCCAAAATGATGGAAGGAAGCCAACCGCAAACTGGCAGTAACTATCAATCAAGAATGGGGCTGGTATTCCTAGTAATGTAAGTGCAGCCAGTTTTGTAACTGCCATTCCCTCCAGTTTATTAGCTGAAAGGGTAATGATCATCAGGGCTACCATAATAGCCTGGACCGCCCCTAAAACGGACAAGCCTAAAACCATGATGACGGACCGTTTTTCCAATGAAAAGATTAACATCACAATAAATGTAACAACCGTTGACAGAATTGCAGGTATTCCAAGCCTTGAAAAAATATATCCTGATTTTCCAAGCGGAGTTATTGAAAAATACCTGGAAACTTTATCATCAATTTCTTCTAAGGTAATCATGGCAAAAGCAAAACAAAGAAGCACTGGCGCCATGATAGAAAGAAATAAGTCAAACATCGGATAATAGGGCTGTAAAGAAAATTTTGCCGCTTTTTCTATCAATGGGATTCCAAATTTAATAAGGGCGCCAACCAGAAACGGGGTGAAACAAGCTGCAAGCATCATGGGATCCTTTTTTATCTGTTGGAATACCTGCCCTATGCTGTTAAATACCTTTTTCATATCTTCACACCTCCAATACTCCGCCACATTTTTGATACCATTTTATGTGCTGCCGGATATAATACAAAATTTGCTGCAAGAACCAGAACCAAATCCAAAAACGGGTTCTGGCTGTACCCTGTTATTAAATTCATGCAGGCCATAAATGGAAAGAACCGTAAAATTTCCGGCAGGTCTGTAAATAATCCTGCAATGGGCGGAGCAAAGCATAAAATCTCAATGGGCATAATTACAATTAAAAACTGATTCAGGTTCGCAATCTTCGTGGCAGCCATGATACCGAGCATAGTAAAAATCGATGATGTTAATGCTGTCCCGATTATGATACCTGATAGGTTCTTATTTCCTGCCGCAATTCCCAGTATCAATGCGACTACACAGGATATAAACATCAGTGAAAATACCTTGGCAAGGATGTACTCGGATACTTTTGCCGGCGATATGGCAATCGCATGGAGTACCTTTTGACTTTTTTCAAGTAAAACAATCGCTCCCATGAAGAACAGCCCCATGGCCGCCGGATCGGAATAAATCATAATGGCGGCTGCATTGTGTTTCCAGTTATCCGGTAAAGCTGTAATGCCGAAGATATAAATCACGGTCAAAACAAAATAAATAAAGTAAAAGCCATATTTCCATTGGAAGTGAATATCGCCGCGGACTAATCTTCTTAATTTCATTGCAGCGTCCTCCCTGTTATATCCACGAAAATATCATTTAATGTCGGCTCACTGCTGTGGACAGAGCGAAGACTATTGCTTCGGATAAGTTCATTTAGCCGTTTATCATCCGCAGTTTGTGTAAGCATGCATTCACCCGTCTTTTCTCCATTTTCAAAATAGGCGTACCGGATTTTAGCGGCACCTCTTGACATGATAAGATTATGTGGGGTATCCAGGGCGCTGACCTTTCCTGATACGATAAAAGCAACCTGATCGCACAGTTCAGTTGCGTCAAACATATTGTGCGTGGTAATAATAATCGTCTTCCCGCGTTTTTTCTCGGCAAGGATAATATCTTTCATGAGCCTGCTGTTGGTAGGATCAAGGCCGCTGGTGGGTTCATCAAGAAAAAGAATATCCGGATTGTGGACCAGGGCTTTTATAAAGTTCAGCCTGGAACGCATACCTTTTGAAAAATCGGAAACCTTTTTATCACCGTCATTTTCCAGCCCCACCATTCTTAAAAGTTCTTCAGTGGAACGGAGCGGCCGGTCATACAGGGAACCAAAGTATTTCAGATTTTCGCGTGCGGTGAATTTCTCATAACAGGTGGAAAACTCAAAATCAACGCCGATACGCTCGTAAAATCTGTTAGTCCTTTCGCGGATTTCCGTTCCAGCTACTTTGACACTCCCTTTATATCTTGTGTTAAGACCGGTCAGGACTTTTTGTATGGTTGATTTACCGGCGCCTGATGGCCCCAGAAAACCGAAGATTTCCCCCCGTCCTACGTGAAAACTCACATTTTCGACAAAAGGCTTGTTTGTGTAGCTGAAACATAATTTGTTGACTTCAATCATTTTTACTTCCTCCTTTTTGGATATATGACGATTTATAAAATATAGTCACATGACGATTAAAAAAATGTTTGGCTACCTGTCAGCCAAATAGCCAAACAAGTGCTGCTATTTTTTAACAACCTGTTCCACGATACCATCAACTAAAAGTGTTTGTATCTGTTCTAATTCTTCATCTTCCCTGAACTGCTCCAGGCAGGTCAACACAGAATATAGAGATTTAATCAATACAGTATGAGGAACGGTAAACTGTACTCCCATTTGCTGCAACATTTCCAATATGCGGATATCATTGTACATATGATTACTGAAAATATCAGGGGACAACTTCCGTTGCAGATAATCCATTATGGATAAATCAATCTGCGACAGGATGGGAGAAGTAATGATTCCGGTAAGACTCATCATAATGACGTCTTTGGTTAAAGCCTTTTGCGTAGGATAATGCTTCTTCTTCACCACTGTTTCAATATTTTCAAAAAGTTTCTGCTGTAATTGAAAGTTGATTTCGATATACAGGTGTTCCTTGCTGGGATAAAACGCATAAAAGGAGCCTTTGGAAATATTGGCGGCAACAGCTAAATCATCAACAGTCACTTTCTTTAATCCATGCAGGGAAAAAAGTTTTTCGCCTTCGGCCAGTAGTTTATCACTAATAAATGCTTTTTCTTTTTCAGTAAAGCGCGGCACTTTTATCACCTCCTAGTGACTAAATGTTCAATATAGTCATATAGAATATATCACTTATGGTCCGCATTGTCAATTATTATCTAAAGTAATTAAAAAAAATGCCACAGTGCCCTAGCGATTTCCTGAAAAAAAGCGCATTGTGTGATAAGCCCGGCAAAAAATAAGATGATATAATGTGAACATCAAATACAGGAGGTACAACAATGTACGCATGGGAAGCAATCGAACAATCCTTAACTTTTATCGAGGAACACTTAACAGAAGAAATTTATACGGAAGAACTGGCTAATATAGTTGGCCTGTCCCCTTTCTACTTTCAGCGTTTGTTCAAGCGGCTGGTAAATAAACCGGTTCAGGAATATGTGAAGCTCCGCCGCCTGGCAAAGGTGATTGAAAATCTGGGTAATACCGAACAGAGAATACTTGACGTTGCCCTGGACTATGGCTTTACAAGCCATGCAAATTTTACGCGGGCCTTCAAGGAAACGTATGGAATCACACCCGAAGAGTACAGGAGAGATTTACCAATGCTCAACACATTCGACAAGCCGGAAGTCTCCATGAATTATGTCTTAGTAGATGAAGGGGTTCCGCTGGTGGTAGGAAATATCGTCTTGGAAATCCAGAGAAAAACGTTGGCGGAACCGGAAATTTACCTCGGCTTGGAAACGGAAGTTCGTATTTCTGAACAAATTCCGGTTGGTGAAAGCACAGGTGTAGACGTGCCGGGACAGCTTTGGAGACGCTATCATATGGAGAAGGCGTCAATCGCAGCAAATATCAATACAAACGTAGAAATGGGAATGTCCCATACCCAAGATACGGCACAGGGTCTTTTCACGTATTTTGCGGGTGGTCTTATTCAAAATATCCCGCATCATCAGCAGGAATACTTTGTAAAGAGGAAACTCGCGGCAGGAGATTACATCGTTTGCAGAATCGAGGCAGAAAATTTTGAGGATTTGGTAACGGATGCCTTGAATCAGGGTGGAAAATACCTTTTCGGTACATGGCTGCCGCATCACAACTTAACAACGGAGCCTTTCTCAGCAGAAAAGTATTATCGTGACCTAAAAGATATGGCCTGTATGGAAATTTGGGTCAAGCCCTTACCGTTGGAAAATAAAAGATAGGAGGGATATTGGGATGGATTGGAATATGCTTTATACAGCGGGAAATCTCTATACCGGAAGATTGAGTTAATAAAAACAAATAAATAATATCCAGATTAGCGGGGCGGCTTTTGGCGGCTCCGCTGGCTTTTTATACTATGTTCAATTTTGGAAGTCCGCGTCCGGTCTGTCACGTCTGTAATAATGCTCTTTTCTGTTTCCAGATTATGCGTTCCTAAGTATTGATACGGTACTTTTCGGCTTTTTGACAAGCGGATATATGTCACTCAGAGAACTCGAAGACAGCTGCAAAGTAAATATCCGATTCATGTATTTAATGGACAATGAACGTCCCTCAAATACAAAAAAGTAGGTGACGCGGTTGGTAACACTAATACAGAATACACCCTGACACACAAGCTTTTCAGCGATTAGAAATAGCATCTGCTCTGAGAGATGATAATAAAAAAATTGCCAGAACAATTGAATACATTTTTTATTGATAAACAGAGCATTTTTATAGATAATCAGATAAAGGAGAAGCGTTATGATTACTGTTTCAAAAAGACAAAAGGAGATTGTAGAATACCTGATAAAACAGACCGATTATGTAACGATCTGCGATATTGCCATGAAATTTTCTATAAGCGACCGCACATGTAGAAATGATCTGTCCTCCATCGGAACATTTTTAAAAGAATCAGGACTTTCTCTCTCAAGAAAGACTGGGAAAGGCGTTTTTCTGAACTGTACACCCGAAGAAAAGCGAAAAATATCTGAGCTTTTAAAAACAGCTGACACCAGGTTTTACAACAGAAGAGAACGAGAAAATCTGGTCATTGCCCTGCTGCTCATCAGTGAGACCACGACCTTCCAGGAATTAGCAGAAGTATGCCTTGTGAGCAAGCAGACTGTAATCAATCAATTTGATTCCCTGGAACAGCGGCTTCGCAGGAATACGCTGGCGATTGAGAAGGTGCCCGGCAGAGGACTGCATTTAAAAGGTGAGGAAAAAAGTATCCGCTTTCAGTTTTTAGAGCTTCTTGGAATGGAGCTTTGCAAAGAAGAAATATACAGCCTCTTCTCAGAGGACAAATCCATCCAGGCAAATTTCCCGACTGCTACGGCAATTGTCAATGACATACAGGAGCTAAAAAAGATACAGTTCGTGGACTTTAAAAGAATACAGCTCATACTCTCATACATTTTAAGCCGTATTGAAAACGGTCACTCCCTGAGGAAAAATTGGGTATACAAAGATGATTCCGATCTCAAAAAGGTCATTGAAAAATATATTTCAACTGACTCTGAGCAGTATTTTATATGCTCTCTTATTCAGGCTGAGAGAACAAACCAGCCTATATTAAACATGAGTACGCGGGATGAAGCACAAATGATATCCCAGGAGCTGATCTCATCACTCGCTCAAGTATACCCCATTGAGCGTGATTCTCTCCGTGAGATCATAGACGGATTGACGGTCCACCTAAGAGCTGCCATTTACCGCAGTCGCAGTAAAATCCATATCCGCAACGAATTGCTAAATGAGGTCAAGATGTCTGTCTCTTTAATGTTTGAATTTACTCTGCATGAAATGTGTAAAGTAGAAGAAAAATACGGCATTGTTTTTGATGAAAACGAAATCGCATACATTGCCATGTATCTGACTTCAATCTACGAGACAAGCATTAAGGAAACTGTATCGCTTGATATACTTATTATCTGCTCCTATGGAGTGGCCACAAGTGCAGTGTTAAAGCTGCGTCTTGAACGTGCTCTCCCTGATTGCAATATATGGGGGCCATGCTCACTGATTGATGCGGATGAGTATCTACAGGCAAACAAAATTGATCTGATTGTATCAGCCAACGATTACACTCACGACCACATCCCAGTAATCGTTGTAGAGCCTTTATTGACTCAAAAAGATTTGGAGCAAATACGTCAAAAATTATATCACGATTCTTATTCTTTGATGTGCTCCACTTTTTTGAAGTCTTACTCACTCCAAGTAGACAGACATTGCATCGGAAACTACATCTCACCTCAGGATATACAGATACTTGATGCGTGTGATTCTTGGAATGAAGCCATACGGATCGCCTCGTCTCCACTGCTAAAAAAGGGAGATATTGAGCAGAGATATATCGAGGAAATGATAAATGCAGTAAGCAATTATGGTACTTACATGGTACTCACCCCGGAAATTGCCTATGTGCACGCTGGTGTGAACGATGGTATCCACAGAAACTGCTCTGCGCTGCTTCTCTTAAAAAAGCCGGTGATCTTCGGCAACTTTAATAAAAAGAAGATCTGTGCAGTAGTTGTCCTTGGAATAAACAATCGCAAAGAAGACAGTGACCTGCTCAATCTTGCCTATATTCTTGGGAAAGAGGAAAACCTAAAACGCCTAAAAGAAAAAGATATCACAATTAAAGATATTTTAGAACTACACGATTAACATTCATCTGAAAGGAGAAACTTATGTCAGCCAATATATCTTTAAACAATATCCTAATCGGGCAGACAGCCTCCACCTGGCAGGAAGCCATCCAGACAGCAGCAGCCCCGCTTGTCACGAACAAGTCAATCACAGAAGAGTATATTCATCAGATGATCGAGAGCGTTGATAAGCTCGGTCCATACATTGTATTAATGCCCGGCTTTGCATTGGCTCACGCTTCACCCGGAAACTTTGTTCTCCACACAGACATATCAATCGCAACATTCAGAGAACCGATTGATTTCCACAGTGAAAACGGACCTGTCTCCGTCGTGATGTGTCTGGCCTGCACTGACCGCACATCCCACATCGAACAGCTTCAGGTAATCGCTGAAAAGCTGATGGAAAGCAGCAGTATTGATAAAATAGCAGCCTGTAAAAATAAAGAAGAATTATTTTCTTTATTTCGGGAATAAAAAAATGATGAAACAAAATGGAGGTGACACATTATGAAAAAGCCAAAGATTCAGACAGTATGCGGCTACGGCTGCGGTTCTTCCCTCATGCTGCGCATGAACGTTGAGACCATTGCAAAACAGCACAACGTAGAGATTGAAGCCTTCTGCGGAGACGTGGCAACCTGTTGCGCAAATGATTGCGATGTTATCTTTATCTCAAAAGAGCTCGCACAGCGCATTGAAGGGCGCGCAAAAGTTCCTATCGTCGTTTTCAACAACTTCATGAACAAACAAGAAGTGGAAGAGAAAACACTCACTTATTTCGAGACATTAAAATAGTTAAACAGGAGGATGTTATGGGAGTCTTCAATTTTATCATCAATGAGATTTTTGGCCAGGGGGCAATTTTTATCGCATTGATTGCATGTATCGGACTGATCCTTCAGAAAAAATCCTTTTCTGAGATTATCCGCGGAACCGTCATGATAGCAGTTGGCTTTTTTATTCTGTCCACTGGGACAGGCCTTATCACCGGAAGTTCTATTGACGGTATATCTACTGCTTTTAACACGATTGTGCCGCGGGCAGTAGAATCAAAAACAGTTGACATCGGCACAATGTATGGCACTGAGATCGGAATCGTTATGATCGCAGCCTTTGCCATCAACCTGTTCATCGCGCGCTTCACACGCTGGAAATCCATTTTCCTGACAGGGCATATGTTATATTGGTTCCCATACGTTTTTATCGCAGCTGGAGTTGATGCAGGTCTCACAGGCGGAAAGCTGATCATTCTTGCCGCCGCTTTCACAGCGCTTTATATGGTAGTTTCACCAAATCTTATGAGACCATTTGTAAAAAAGGTAACAGGGGATGATTCCTTCACAATCGGACACCCGACAACCTGCTTGTCCGTACTTTCCGGTCTTCTCGGAAGAGCTGTGGGGAACAAGGAAAAATCTACTGAGGACCTTAAAATACCCTCATCACTTGGATTTTTGCGGGAAATTGCTATCACTGGTTCCTTCGCGATTGCGGTTACATATATTGTCATGTACTGCATCCTGATTGCCAACGGCTACGATCCAGCACAGGTATGGGAATATGCTGAGGGGAAAACCGGCATCTTTACATACATTTTCACCCACGCTATCTACTTCGGAGTTGGTATCACGATCATGCTCCAGGGTGTACGTATGTTAATAGCAGAGATTGTTCCTGCCTTCAAAGGAATAGCAGATAAATTCGTTCCAAATGCAATCCCTGCGCTCGACGTACCTGTAATTTTCCCATACGCGCCAAATGCCCTTGTGATCGGCTTCTTAGTGGCAATGGTGACTTCAATAATCACAATTCTGCTTACTGCTGGCATGTTTCCGACAGTTGTTATTCCGCTTGTCTCCACATGCTTCTTTGAGATTGGATGTGCCGCTATCATTGGAAATGCCACCGGAGGAGTTCGAGGCTGCGTGATCGGTGCTGCGGTTTCCGGTATTATCATGGTATTCCTCGTGGGCTTTGGTTCTTATTTCTTCAACAACACGATTCAACAGTGGATGCTGGTTTATGGAGGACAGGATTTCTCCTTGTGGGGAATTATTGAAGGACTGATCGCCCGTTTGATCGGATAAGCCATAACATAAACTGCAATTGACGTAACGGTTCAGTACCTTCATAGTTCCGGGCAAAAGTCCGTCCTAAAATCTGCATTCCGTTTCGGTCCGCGCCGACTTCATCGATGGACTTCTGCCTGTCTGTACTACGTTTTCTTACGGTCAGCGCAGCAAGTGCGCAGACCTACTGAACAGTTACCAATTGACAATAAAAAGGTGGATATTTTATGAGTTTCAAATATATAGATCGTATTTACGAGCTTCTCAAGACGATTGAGACCGAAGAATGTGAAAATATTAAAAAGGCAGTTGATATGCTCTATGAATGTGTGAAAAACAAATCTACCATTTACACTTTTGGCGCAAGTCATGCCGGTATTTTAAGTGAAGAACTGTATTACCGCGCTGGCGGACTTATGCTTTTTAATCCCATATTCGGAAGAGAGCTTATGCTCGACTCAAGCCCCATCACCCTGACGAGTAAAATGGAGCGCTGTACTGGCTATGGAAAAATGCTGGCAGAAAGCAGAGCTGATTTTCAATCCGGCGACGTGCTGATTGTGCACTCCGTGTCCGGACGCAATCCCGTAGCAATAGAAATTGCTGCTGAGGCAAAAGAAAAGAAATCCCATGTGATTGCTGTCACAAACCTTTCCTATTCAAAATCAGTAACCTCCAGGCACCCTTCCGGGAAGCGGGTATTTGAGCTTGCAGATATCATACTTGACAACCACGGTGATATCGGTGACGCCTGTGTTAAAATCAGCGGATTAGAACAGAAAGTATCGCCCACATCCACCGTGATCGGAGCAGCTATGCTCAACACTATTGTAGCAGAACTCGCCCAGAAAATGGTAGATTCAGGGATCGAAAAGCCCCCAATTTTTTACAGTGCCAATCTGGACGGGGGAGATGAGCTAAATCAGAGAATGTACCAAGAGTATAGAGAAGTGATACGGTATAAATTTTGATGGAATCAGTCTGTCACATTCAAAGTCAGCAGACAGCACAAGAGAGGCACCCCGTTTAGAGAGGGCGCCTCTCTTGATAATAATTCATATAAGAATCTGCCAGATAAAAAGCTCTTGCTTGGAAATACGGACTATGGGACATACTGTAGGCAGAAACGCCGACGGGACGAAGGCGCAGGGATTAGATAAATAAGTTACCATTCTGAGCTGCGGGAAGTAAATAAGGAGGAAGAATTAAAAAAAGTGGCATAGACTTTCAACTTTTTTTGTCCAAAGTATTGACATATGTGCATCCTGCATGAGAAAATTGTCCAGAAAGGCTGGTCTGACAGAGATGAAAAAGGCGGGAAAACAGAGGCTGTTTATTGCTGCAGGTATCCTTATTCTAGCAGTGAACGGATGCGGCAGAAAAACACAGGAAAATCATGATATGCCGCAACAAGCAGCGGTCAGCGAAGAACATTTGGAAAGAGAACAACCGAAAGAGAACCTTGATTCCGATGCAGAACATATTGCTGCCCTTTATCGTGATATTTACAATCAGGCAGCTGGGATGGGAACCTTAAGTAACAAGGAGGTGGTGAGAAGTATCGTTGAAAGGATTGGGGAACATGGTTACGTTGTGGCAGACGAAGAAAATCAGATTGATATGGCTGGCCCGGAACAGGTTTTACGTTTTTGCAGGTCGGTAGACGGGAAACAGGAGGCCGAGCTGACAATGATAGTGGTCACCAGTTCCGGTGGATTCATTAAATATAACCTCCATACAGTAGATGGTACAGTGGATGTGGTCAGAGGATATTATCAGTATGTAAATGGGAGACTGGAAAACATGAGCACAGTGAGCTATCCTGTAGATTCATGGGAATATACAAAAGAAGGCTATCTGCTGTTTGAGGGAAGTCATTATTCCGAAATCTATTATGCACTTTCACTTAGTGATGAGCCGGAACATACGGCTCTAAGGGTGCTGCCGCTGGATGAAACATGCAGGAAATTAAACAGAGCTTATCTGTTGCCAGTGGGGTATGGAGGAAATAATCTTTTCCTTGTTGACTGGAGCGAACAGAATTTTGGAAATTTGGATTTTTACGATTTGTTCGACAGGTTCTATCCTGATATTTATGAACTGCCGGTTCCTTTTGAGGCCAATGATGATTCAGGTGTCGGGGCCGTTTACAGGATATCGGCAGAGATATTTGAACATGTCGTTGAGGTCCATTTCAGAATAGACCATGAGGAGCTGCGGAAAAAGACAACCTATATTCCGGAAGATCAAAACTATGAATACAGGCCGAGAGGATTTTATGAGGCTGAGTATCCAGATATTCCATATCCGGAAGTGGTAAGCTATGAAGAAAAAAACGATGGAACCATAACCCTTACCGTGAACGCCGTATACCCGGAAGAGAACACCTCCAGAGCATTCACCCATAAAACGGTGGTCCGTCCCCTTGACGATGGTGGTTTTCAATATGTATCAAATCAGATCATTTTTCCAGAGGTCGGCTTTGAACCATGGTGGCATTCGGAACGGCTGTCAGAAGACCAGTGGAAAGAGGTATATGGAGGGAATGATTAGTTGAAGATTTAAGATGGTTATTCAGAAAGGGGACTCGTTTATCCTGTTATTTTTAGTAGTGGCAGTCGGAAGTTTATTTGCAGGCCGGCAGAAGCAAGCAGACAGGAAGCACCGCGGGCAATCTCCCGGTCACTGAGCATTTCCCGCAGGGCCCGCCATACCAGAGGATTGAACCAATACAGGATACCGGCAAGGTCCATCAGACAGCCTGCCAGCGGGTCTTTATCTGTATGGTTTGGAGACTCCGGGCGGTGGTCTTCAACAGGCCCTTGTTGGCATCTTCCGTCATACCCTCCTATTCGATAAGAATTGTCATATCTGGATTCTTACCAAAAAGGAGACATTTTTTCAAACCCACACCCCTCCTTGTTTCTTGTAGCTGAATTACAAGTGCTGTTTAATTCGCATTTCGTACAATCAATTCCGCAGATAGAAATTCATTCTATTTTCCTCCGTAAACTCTTATTTTTACAATTTTTTAATCGGGAAAAACATATATCCCTTCCCGGTCTGTGGACAGGTAAACTCGTGAACTGCCCCGACCAATGTAATATTATTATCCGCCAGATATTGTATTACTTCTGGAAAAATACCACCGTTTTCACGTTCTACATAGATATATTCATAGCCGGGAATTACCCACTTTGTCCAACCATCAGGGGCTTCTGCGTCATCATTGCACTCCACTCCCGCAAGGTAAAGTCCTTTATTAAAGTCTTCCCAAGGTTGAAAGGAACGGGAAAAATCAGACATTGCACCCCATATTCCGCTAATGTTCCCATTTTCATCTTTCTGTGCCAAATTCTGAATTTCTCCAAAATGGGAATTCGCTTCATCCCATAGCTTCTGAATAAAGCCAGCTCCGTCTGTTGTTGCCCCCTCTTTTCTTATTACAATAAAGGACTCTTTTTTGCATCTTTCGATTTTCATTGATTTGTCATTCCTTTCGCTTTATGTTCAACACTCAATCAATTTATCCGAGTAATTCTTTGTCCTGCCATAGTACCATAAACGCTGGCAGAGTAATCCGGCGATTCTGTTATAAAGATGCAGACCGTTCCTGGGATAACTGCCTTTCCTGATTTCCTCTGCACATTTTTCAATCTTTCTGTCTGCTTCCCGGATGATTTCCTGATTCTCTTCGGGGGACTTTTTCATCAGCTTTACGTCATTTTTTTAATAACCGTGCCGAGCAGCCCGCGCCGTCTCCGCTAAACAATCCCATAGTAGCAACACAAAGTACTTTTTTATCCTTCCAAAGATCCGGATTGGCTTTGATAAAATCTTTTACCATGACGGGAACGTTTGAAAATTGAACGGGATATGCGAAAATCAAAAACTGGTTTCATCTGTATTCCTTTATCCTCTACTGTCAATTTTACCGCCATTGACCGATTTCGGAAAGACCTGAAAACAAAAGCCTTCTTAAAATCGGTCAATGAAAAAATAAAGAAGTTCATTCTTTTTTAAGATTTTTTAGAGGTTTTTTAGAGACTACTCTGATAGAATGGATAAAAAATTCGCAGAAAATTTGGATAAACTGTGGATTTGTATTTTATATGAGAGGAGAACGAAATGAAAAAGAAAGCAGGAAAAATGATCTTATTGACAGGGGTGCTGTGCATCCTGAGCCTTGCCGTATGCGCCTGTGGAAAGACGGAGGAAGCGCCGGATGCAGAGGAACCGCGGATGTTTCAAGGAGAACCGATTCAGGAGGATGATATAAAAGATGATGTTTCTACTCCGGAACCATCTGCGGAACAGCTGGAAGCGCAAACTACAACCGGTACATCTGCGGAGTGGGTTGACAGCACTCCTAATCTGGAAGGAGATGCCAAAGACCTGAAGGACGGACAGTTAACGGTGGTTGAATCTGTTACGGAAAAATCAGATAACGGCGGGGATATCATGGTATCGCCTGGCAGCGGGGATGATTCTGATTTTAATAAGGTTGCAGTTACATACGATGAAAATACGCTGTTTGCCATACAAACGATCTACGATGGAGGGGCCAGAGCTGAAATGTCAGCAGCAACAGCGGCAGACCTGGCATCCGGCCAGCACATTCAGGTATGGGGAAGTCCTTCAGGCAGCGGCCTGAAAGCAACCCGGATCTGTATTGTAAAAGTGGCATAAATGTCCTCTTTTTCGTGAAACATTTATGAACCCTGCATTTCTTTCACCAAAAAACCGGCATGTCTGAAAAATATTCCAAAAAGGTCACCTTTTCGCATCTCCAATGCGTGTCATAGGTATAACAGCATCCAACCGAAGAAGGTGTATGTAACAAACAGGATTTTAGGGCATGAAGTTAAAGCAGATAGAAATAACAGAAGTATCCGTTAATGTACATCTGTTGGATAGCCGGATTGGCGGAAGCACGGTTGGCATACTTGGGATTGTTTGTAACCCATGCCTAAATGCCGGAGGTGTCAAAGAGCAGCATGGACGCTGGATGTCGTTGGAATTTCATCAAGGTTGATGGTTTCATCGAGCATGGAAAGGAACAACGCCTTATAAAGGAAATCACCGGAAAGGAGAACGTCAGTGAAAACATATAAACAGCTTTGGATGAAAACATATACACCAGTTCTGATTATCGTTCTGCTTGTTTTGACAGCGATTCTGTATGGAATACGAAACGGCAGAAGTAATGGCAAAGGTGGTAACATCCTTGCCGGTGCAAGCCCGGATACAAGCGCCTTCCAGATGTATTATTTTGATGGGGAAACGGTTGCGGTCAGGACGTTGTATGACAGAGGTAAAGAAAAGGAACTGATTAAAAAAATCAATGCTATTCCTCTTCTGGAGGCAGAGGAAAGCGCCCTCTCCCAGATGGATATTCCTTTTTACGGGTTCTGGAGCAGCGATAAGGACGGCCATGATATTTCCGTGGCAGCATCCGGCGGTGTCTGGCTTAAGAATGACGGGACGGTTTATAATGGGGATACGGAGTTGTCTCTTTTGTGGGAACAGATGGAAGGCAATGATGAGGACGATACCCTGAATGTCCTGGATTTTCCCAATGCAGGGCGCTTGTCTGCATATCACAGTATCTTCCTTCTGAAAGCGGATGAGCAGACGGAAGAAGGCCCGGAGGGTCTGACTATGACAGTCGAGGACATCGGGACAAGTGAAATCACGGTACGGATTACGAATAAAAGCGGGGAGGATTTTTCCTATGGGGAATACTTCTCCCTCCAGAAGCAGATAGACGGACAGTGGTATACGATACCGGTAAGGGCGGATAACGTTGGTTTCCAGGATATTGCCAATATCCTTCCGGATGGGGAGAGTGCCAGCGAGACATACAATCTTGATATATATGGCACGCTGGAACCGGGGGTATACAGGCTGGTGGTGGAAACACTGGGGGCCGAGTTTCTTGTGGGCCACGGAAGGATGGCAGGAATAGAGGGGGAACTGGCCATTGAACCCCGAAAGGCGCCTTTCATTTAAAGCAGATAATGCAGGAGGATTTGCTGAAATTGTTCCGGAAAAGATGTCGGAGGGCTTTATAGAAAGGGAACTTTCGACCGGGGAATATATTGTCTGCGGAATTGAGGCAGAGAGTTTTGAAGAACTGGTGACGGTGCATGGCCATTTCAAAAGCCTTGAAGTATAAAAAACATCCGGTATAATCATATACAGGTGGTGATAGAGGATGTTTCGGATTGGCGAATTTTCAAAATTGACACAGGTATCTGTCCGGATGCTGCGATATTATGACGAAGCAGGGCTTTTGAAGCCGGCAGAGGTTGACAGGTGGACGGGGCACCGTCTGTATTCGGTAGAGCAGATACCACGGCTTGACAGAATCCGGTATCTGCGTGACAGCGGCTTTCAGGTTTCTGAAATTGCCCTGGCGCTGGAAATGGATGACCATGCACTTCTGGTATCTCTTAATAAAAAATGTCTGGAGATTGAGCAGGCCATACAAAAAGAGCAGGAGAGGCTTCTGAAAATCGCAGTTGCGAAAGAAGAAATACAGGGGAGTAAAAGCGAGCTGCATTACCATATTTCCATGAAATCAATACCGGCCTGCCAGGTACTCTCCCTGCGCAGGACTGTACCGACCTATTACTCAGAGGGCGATTTATGGAAGGAGCTTTCTGCTTTTGCAGAAAAAGAGGAGATAGAAATATCCAGTGATACCTTTACCATTTATCATGATACGGAGTATCGGGAGCAGGATGTTGACATGGAATTATGCGCCCCTGTAAAAAAAGCGGGTGAAAACAGAGAGCCGTTCTGTTTTCGCATGACGGAGGCGGTACCGGCCATGGCCAGCACCATGGTATATGGGGAATTTTCAAATATCAAAAAAGCGTATCTGGCTTTTGCCAAATGGCTGCAGAAAAACAGCAATTATCAAATGTCTGCCCCGGTACGTCAGATTGTACACAGGGGCCCCTGGAATGAAAACGACCCGGCAAAGTATCTGACCGAGCTCCAGATTCCGGTTGAGCCTTTACAAAATGTCCTGTGAAACATACAGGGCATTTTTGAATAAATGGGTAGTTTGCAGAGCTGCAGCTTATTTTTCCTCTTGTATCTTACATGGTGTGAGGTATTATACTGCTATTGTAAACAGAAATGGCAAATGTTCTAACATGCACGGAGCAGTTTGCGGATGCATGGGCAGCTGTAAATTCTTCCAGATGGAGTGCATGTAAGAATGTCTGCGGGATTTAAAAGCAGGAGGTACGGTATGGAACAATATCAGTTGAAACCGATTGGAACGGTAAGAAATGACGAAAGCGGGACATGGATTGTGTTAGAGCCGGAGTATATTCCGGGTCTGGAAGCGTTGGAAGGATTCAGCCATATCAACGTGATCTGGTGGTTCAGCGGCCATGACAGAGAAAAAGACCGAAGTGTGCTGCTGACAGAGAAGCCTTACAGGGATGGGCCGGAGGTAATGGGCGTTTTTGCCACAAGATCGCCGCTGCGTCCTAATCCCATTGCCCTGACAGCAGCGGAAATCATTCATACTGATCAGGAGAAAGGGCTTATCCGGGTTACTTTCCTTGACGCAGACAATGGTACGCCGGTACTTGATATCAAGCCTTATACCCCCAGTCTGGACAGGGTGGAAACGCTGGGTGTTCCCGTATGGTGTAGTAAGTGGCCGAAAAGTACTGAGGAATCGGGCTATTTTGACTGGGGGCAGGTTTTCAATTTTTCATAGGAGGCTTTATGAAACTGCAGGATTACATGGATAAAAAGCCTGTTCTGGAAACCGGTCAGCTGATACTGCGTCCATTGCAAGTCAGTGATGTTGCGGATTTGAAGGAATGGATGGGTGCTCCTTCGCTGTATCAATACTGGGGAAAGCGTCCTGGTAAAGGTGACCTGAACCCGGAGCTGTTGTTCCAGAAAAAAGAGAAACCAACAAAAAGCCTGCACTGGGGTATCGTCCATAAAAAAGACGATAAAGTGGTGGGGGAGATGTGGGTCTATCTCATTGAAAAGGACCGTATGGCAAAAGTGGCATTCCGCCTGTCCCCGGCTTATCAGGGAAAAGGCCTTATGGCAGAGGCGCTGGCAAAAGTGGTGGTCTTCTGTTTTGAGGAAACGCAACTGCAAAGGCTCTGGTCGGATGTCCACATTCAGAATATTGCGTCATATAAAACACTGGAAAAGGCCGGATTCAGGCGGGAGGGCCATATCCATGAGGGGAAAATGGTTAATACCTGGTGTGATTACTATTTATACGGCATGACGAAAGCAGATTACCGGGAATTTATAAACAGTGTCTTTGACGGCTCTGTTCCCATGCTGTTTTCAGCCTTGTTATCCCAGAAATCCTTGTCAAAAGAGGAGTTGGAGGAGTTAAAGCGAATGATTAACGAGGTGGAGTGAGTCTATGAAAGTATTGCAGATGAGCCTTGCGGCTTCTTTCCTGATTCTAGTTATCATGCTTTTTCGGAAGCTTTTTTCTGCAAGAATGCCCAGGCAAGTTTTTTCCTTTCTCTGGATACTTGCCTGGTGTAAGCTGATGATTCCCATATCAGCTGGGATTCCCATTCCTGTGGCGGATGGATTAGCCGAATTTATACCGGATATACCCCCCTCCCACCCGCATGTCCCTCCCGGCAGGGACCTGGCAGGCAGCCAAGGCATGGCCGGATTTTGACCGGAATATATTAAAAATTTAGTGGTCTACCGGCGCTTTGATTTTCGGCCTGTATTTAGGCCATGTTCATTTTGCAGGCATGAAGAAATACCGCACCGCAGTTCTTATAGAGAAATCTTCCTGGATCCACAGTTGGCTAGAATATAAGAACTTTTTTCGCAGAATCACAGTCCGGATTTCGGACGAGATTGATTCCCCCTTAACCTACAACATCTTATTCCCGGTTATTCTGCTTCCAAAACAGACAGACTGGAGGGACAGGGAAAGCTTGGAGCTGATTTTGGAACATGAACTGGCTCATATCCGGCACCTGGACGCCCTGAAAAAGCTGTGTCTGGCTGCTGCCTGCGTCTGCCACTGGTTCAATCCCCTGGTGTGGATTATGTATGCATTGGCTAGCAGGGATATGGAACTGGCCTGCGATGAAGCGGTGGTTCGGGCAGTGGGGAGGGATAAACGAAAAACTTATGCCAATTTGCTGGTAGAGCTGGAAGCAAAGAGGGCAGGGATTAATCTTCTGACTTCCGGCCTGGGTCAAAGTCTTATGAAGGAACGTATTCTTCATATCATGCATATAAAAGAAAAAATCTCCCTTTTGGGAATCATGCTGTCCATTGCAATGACCATAAGCTGCATAGCAGTCTACGGTGTGGTGCCATCCAGTGCTTTTACTCTGGAATCTTGGGATGATGACCCGACCCTTGGAGGGATTTTTGAGATGTATTCGGTGGAAGAGTATCAGAGGATTGTAGAAGTTGTTAAAGAGGACAGAGGAGAGGGGGATCCGGATGTCATAGCCATGGAACGGGATTTGGCCCGTCTGAAGGCTGACAGAGAAAAAGGGGAGTTTGTCATCTATAAAGGAGCGTTTCCGATAGAAACAGAAACGGTCATGGTAGCCTTCAACCCAACTATTGTCATGCGGCCGGAACTTGTGAACCGGAATACGCCTTTGACTGCTGAAACATACAGAAATGATATGGAAGAAGTGCCAGAGATTTTGGAAGATGCAGCGGCAGATGGATTTTTGACAGAAGCGCAGAAGAAAAGAGTACTGGACAAAATGGAAGAGAATCTGGCCAGGCTGGAATACTTGTGTAAAAAGGAGTGAATTTAAATTGAAAATATCAGGGACCAGGCTTGGGGTAATTTCAATCATGGTAGCCATATGCCTGTCGGGATGTACGAGAAATAATGATTTTGTTGATAACTGTATGACCTGAAGAATTGCGAGGTTGTCGTTACAGAAGAAAGCAAAGAAGACGGGGATGTAGTCAGGAGAATGACATTTCAGGCAGACTGGAAGCGGATCAGGGAACCAGAGGATGACCCATTGATAAAAGGAATGCTTCAGGCCATGGATGAGCTGGAATTGTCTGAGGAGAAAGAGGCAGCAAGGAATATCATAGATGGATATATCGTGGAAATGAATAGTGAGCCGGAATCGGAAAGAATAGAAACAAAGTTCGTTGCAAAAATTTCTCTGGAAAACGAAACGTTTGAGCTGTTTTACCCCTTTGTACAGGAGGGGGAGGAAACCTTGCTTCCATTCTGGGAATATGTGGAAGAAAACTGGCTTGAAAATACTGAGAAGCGGATGCAGGAAGGACACAAGCGTTTGAGGAGACTGATTAATACCGAAAAGGGTTTGAATCAGAGCTTGTAAAAAACTTGAAACTAAAGAGGTCTACTATGAAAGAGAAATGGGATCTGTATGATGTGAAAAGAAATAAAGCAGGACTTACGTGGATGCGGGGAATGGCCATACCCAAGGGGTACTATCATCTTGTTGTAAGCGTATGGATACAAAATGACCGGGGAGAGTATCTCCTATCCCGAAGGCATCCGAATAAACAGTATCCTCTCTGCTGGGAATGTACTGGTGGTTCCGTCCTGGCAGGAGAAAACAGCTTGATTGGCGCCGTTCGGGAAGTAAAAGAAGAGCTGGGGATAAAACTGAATCCGGCAAAAGGACGGAGGATTTCTCAGATATGCCGTGAGGAGACTCAGGATCTATATGATGTGTGGATATTCTATAAAAATATTGATATTTCGGATATCATACTTCAGGAAACAGAAGTTATAGATGTTAAATGGGTGACAAAACGTGAGCTGTTCCGTATGGCCCAAAACGGGGAACTGCATCCATTGCTTGATGTCAGTAATATGGTAAAGGAAGCTATTTGAACAATAAAATAACCTAACAGGAAATGCACAATATAAATCGTTTAAGCCTGCAGCGTTACCACCAGACCCTGTCTTAGAAATAGGCAGTGATATGGTAAAAAAACTAGTAGAAGCGAATCGAGAACTGGTGAAATTGGACACAGCTTCAAAACTGATACCAAACGTTGAACTATTTATTTCTATGTACGTTCGAAAAGAAGCCTTGATTTCTTCCCAGATTGAAGGAACACAGTGTACCTTGGATGATGTGCTAGATCCAGAGCTAGACAATACAGCGAATCTGGATGTTATCGATGTCATCAATTATGTGGATGCATGTTCCTATGCATTGGAGAGAATTAAGAAATTACCTTTGTGCGGACGATTATTTAGAGAAATACACGAGAAATTGTTATCGGGTGTTCGTGGACAGGAAAAAAATCCAGGGGAATTCAGAAGATCCCAAAACTGGATTGGAGCTGCGAATTGCTCCTTATTGGAAGCCAGGTATATTCCACCGAATGTAGAAGATATGAATCAGGCAATGTCAGAACTGGAAAAGTATATGAACGAAGGGGATGATTATGATCCGCTGATCTGGATTGCATTGATTCATTATCAATTTGAAACAATCCATCCTTTTTTGGACGGAAATGGCCGCGTTGGGAGAATGATGATTTTATTATATTTGATGGAACAAGATTTGTTGGACAAGCCAGTCATATATATTTCTTATTTTCTGAAGAAAAATCAGATTGAGTATTATGACAGGATTTCAGAAGTAAGACGAAGCGGTAATTATGAACAATGGGTAACGTTCTTTTTAGAAGCAGTATCAGCGGCAGCGAAAGACTCCTTGATAACAATTGAAGCACTGTCAAAACTTCATGAGAAAAATCTTGGAATATTACCAAAAACAACTCGTAAAAAAGATAATGTGAGATCACTTTTTGATTATATCGAACAGTACCCAATCATTGATATCAAAAAAACAGCGAGTGCTTTGGAGTTAAGTTATAATACGGTGTCAAATGCGGTAAATAAATTAGTGGAGATTGGAATTTTAAAAGAAACAACCAATGCTTCCAGAAACCGAGTATTTGCATATGAAGAGTATTAAAAATCTTAAGAAAAGATACTTGAGTTTTAAAAAGAAAAGTCATAGCCTCCGATACTGGAGAACTATGACTTATGGGCTCAAATTCAGATTACTTAGCCCGCTATGCGCCCTTCATTTGAGCCAAATCTCCCACAAAGCGGAACGCACAGCTGGCGGAAAGCAATTTTCGAGAGTATGAAAGTTTTTCTGTAAATAGCTATTAAGCATTA